>Ga0209100_1000247_pt1 | contig 56086 bp, 41 predicted proteins | sample lystaG_FD_185480 | JGI IMG/M metagenome (GOLD analysis project Ga0209100, IMG submission 185480) | Glacier valley bacterial and archeal communities from Borup Fiord, Nunavut, Canada, to study Microbial Dark Matter (Phase II) -... | ecosystem: Environmental > Aquatic > Freshwater > Ice > Glacier ... | reverse complement strand
GTTGGTCACCATTCTTATTCGATTGTAAGCGGACAACATATTCGACTGTTCACCACTTTTACCATAGCGACCATAGTCATCGAGCATTCCTTTTAGTTCATCCCTCGAAATAAGAAAGCCTCTTTGATTGACTGCATGAACCTGCGATAAAGCTTCCGGCGTAGAGTCTTTCACGATATATTGGAAACACTTAGGCTTCGGAATCCGTGCAACGCATTGTGATTTTCTTTGTGCGTAAGGCAAGGATTCAATTTCTTGATATTTCTCATACTCCTTTCTGAATTGTTCCATCGCCCTGGAATCCATTTCCTCAAATGGCTTTATACATAAATCCTGCGCCTCCGTCTTGCCACTCGACACGTCACCTATGATATTCATCCACAAGATAGGCACATTTTTAAATTTCGTGTTCAATTGTATCTTATCCCCAATCCCTAATGCAGTAGCCATGATGGCTGCACCAGCCCAATAATCACGTGGGGTGGTGTAAGTTTCAGCATACACTTTTATAAATTCCTGGATGAAGGAGGGCATCCCACTGATAGGCAACAGTGCTGGTGACGGAAGTGGTTTTGTCAGGACAGGCCTGTCAGATTTCAACAGTTCAAACGCACCCGCCCATTTCACATTGATTAATTTTTGATTGGTTTTCATCTGTTTATTTTTTTTAAGTGAACACAAGGGATTCAGGTGAGCTTAACCTTTGCCCAATAAACCCATGCGAATAGGAAGTAAAAATAAATAAGATAATTGAGTTAGTATGTTGATATGCAACTAAATAACACGCCCAATCAAGTGGACGGATCAGGACGGAAATGATCTATAACATTGGATGATATGAAGTTAATCTGGTCGGATGTTTTTCATCAATGAAGGCTATTGACTATTTTTTCAATATCCAGACATCGGGCTGAATGTTCATCTACTTTTGGCAATTTATTCATTTTTAAAGGATTGCAATGCTTATCAAGAAATAGCTTTTCAATGATTCGCATCCGTTGGTTGGTGATTGTTTGTAAAAAAGGGGTTAATAGTTCCCTTAATGACAGTTTTGATTCTTCCCATTTTATGGGTTGCCAACAGTCAGGCATTTTTTCATCCGAACAGCCAAGGGTCCAAATAAAACTATCTCTGTTTTCGTTCGGTATAAATTGACCTTTCTGTAATAAATCAAAAAGGTTGCTCCGTTGTATCCATGAAAGGTTGGTTGACAATTGGTCAAGCCCCTTTGTTGGAAGGCTGAAAGATTTAGTTCCATTGAATTCCCTGATGTTATTAAAGTATTCAAGCTGTTCCCGTACGTGCTCTTTGATTCTCTTAAAATCAGGGTGTAATGTTTTGTTAATTAATTCTCGTCCAATGGTTTTTGAGTATTCGATTAAAACTTGTGGATCTTCTTCGTTATAGATATCATTTTCCACTTCCTCCATAAATTGTCCATGGTAACTTGCCTGTTCCCAAAGCATCAATTTCAGCAGTTTGTGGAAGTCAGCTAAATGATGACATATTGTATCCAACTCGTCCAAATCAGGCAAATATGACTCATCTATTAACTTGCAGAGAATATTATCAATAATTTTTGCCGACATCGACTTTTCAAGGAAAGCCCCGGGTATCAATTCAGGCCAATCTATATTTAATTTTTCGGTTATCAATTTATCAAATAGTTCATCCCTGGTCTCATATCCCAAATAATGAAATTCATTGAAACAAGTTACAATTGATTCCAGAGCACCCCTTATGAGTTCAATATAGCCACCTTCCAGAATGATCTTTATGAGCTCTGAGTTATCGATATCCAGCTCATAGGCAGCCCGTTGAATAGGATTTAGGCCCTCATTACGATTCTCAATGTACTTTTGACAGGCTTCATAAACATCCTTACTGATGTTAAAATGATCGAACTTGTCAATGTCAAATTTCTGAGAATCCAACTTTCTTAAGATTAACAAAATTTCTTTCTGCTCAACGTAAATTGCGGGCAATGCTCTGCTTTTAAAATCCTCATTTAAGAAATAGAATACATCCACTCTGGTTATCGAAGCCTGATCCATTTGGTCCATAATTGGAAGTGTTAATTGCATATTCAACAAAAACCTCCTTAAAAGTAATACATATTTTCTAATTATTATTCCAAAAGATAGAATTGATGTGTAACAGCTAAAAAGTTACTACTGGCATGGGGCATGGAGCATGGGGCAGGTGCGTCTTTTTAACTGAGACGCGACATTACTGTCGTGATACTGCTACTCTGGCGCTTTTGGTGCAGAGCACCTTTATATTTGTAGAAATGAAGATTGAAATAGCCAAGGCAGGTGCAGCGCACCGGAATATTTCAAAATAGTAACCATATTTTCAAATAAATTACGGTGCGCTGCACCTTGGGGCTGCGGTATTTAGATGTTTCTACAAATATTACCCCGAGTACTCGGGGTGCACCTATCGGATTGACTGGTGTTTGTTGAAATTATAAGAATGTTTAGTTATTTCATCAATTGAATAAGATTGCTAGACACAATAGCAGTAACGCGATATTACTTTCTCCACTTTGCTTTTTTATACAATCCGTTCGTGGGTTCTAAAAAAGACAGCAAGCCATGGAATAATGAGCGGGTAATTGTTTTAATCTCACAGGTCGGTTGTAGGTTGTAGCCTCACAATTAATTCACAAACAATCATTTAACCCTATTTCCACTACAACCAACCTATCATTTTTAAAGCGGATTCAGGAAATGCCGGTTGTAGGTGTTTTGAGTCTTACGCACATTCAATCAACCGGTTACAGGAATACAACCTATGGGTAGTAACCAACGCCCTACCAACGCCCTACCAACGTCTTGGTAAATAGGTAAATAATTGGTAAATAATTGGTAGCTTACAGGTAAAAATAGGGATAATATCCCTATTAGGAACCTATTAGGAACCTATTATCTACCTATAATCAAAGGCGTCGGTAGAACCACAATATAGCGTCTGTATAAGGCCCTTCTAGAGTTACATCATCTTTGATTGAACCAACAAATAATAAAAAATAACAACAAAAGTTTTACATTTACTTATTATTTTATATCTTTACTTGCGCTAGTTGATCTATTCTTACACTAAAACTTTTGTAAAAAAAAATGATTGTATCCTCTATGAATACCTGCGAGTTAGTAAGGGAAATATTGCTGGATGCCTCATCGGTTGAGAGAAAAGCGAACTATCTTTCGGATGGGCTTAGAAGAACAGCTGTAAAATCAAAAGATAAAAACTTTTATCAAATATTCGAATATAAATCAAAAAGACAGAATAATTGGTTAATTGTAATTAATTATTTTAAAGGCCTGCCAACTTTTCATACGATCGTATATTACCTGAACGAACAAGGGATCAATGCAATTTCCATAGGTGACAACGAGAAACTCTATCGGTTTTCACCCCATTTTTTGATTCGGTACAATGAACGATTTCTCAAACAGGAAAACATTTCAAAATTGGATCTACTTAAACGCTTTATTACCGTCAACAAGGCTGGAATTACGGAGATTGACGATAACAATGTCTATATATTCTGTCGTTTTACGGAAGGAATTGCATTAGGTGATATAGAAACAATAGATTATCGAAGAAGAATTTATCATTTTCGTACATTTATATCCAATCAAATGGTTTATGATGACCAACAGCACACTGCCGAGTTGGCAAGTGAGTACTACGAACGATATTGCCAGGAACTCAAAAAATGTACAGGAATAAAATCACTCTGATTAAAAATGGGGATTTCTTTGTCCATGGCTTTTACTTTCCATAAATATTCGAAGTTTTACAACTAAATATTCCGTATTCCGATATGGAATATCATTAGATCCTATATTGCTAATCTACCCACGCCAGGTCAGTTCCTGAAATAAGTCTGAGACTTTTGATGGGTACATACTGCTTGCCTGGCTTAAGTTGAACCCTGTGCCTGGCTCTGAAGCCTCTTTTTTAAATCAGAGTACAGTTGCATTTTCTATAGCTACCCGAGCCCGATAAATAATGCGACCATTGATTATGACTGCTCATCACTTAATTTCCTTATTTCCTCATTCTGAATTTCTTTTTTAAGCTCTTCGAGCAGCTGACTTTCAGAAGGTAAGTACAGTTGATATTGACTTGCCATGATGGAGCGATTGTTCTCAGGTAATGAGAGTTTAACCATTTCATTATTTTTATTGGCACACAGCAAAATACCGATGGTTGGGTTCTCTTCCGTGAGTTTTTCGTGGCGATCGTAATAGTTTACATACATCTGCAATTGGCCCAGATCCTTATGTTTTAATTTACTTGTTTTAACCTCTATGATCACAAAACAGCGCATCAAGCGATTGTAAAATATCAGGTCGGCGAAATACTCATCATCTTCAATTAAAAAGCGTTTTTGTCGCGCTACAAAACAGTATCCATTGCCCAACTCAAGCATAAACTGTTGTAAATGTTCGATTATGGCCGATTCCAAATCTTTCTCGTAATACTGTGGTTTCTGTTCTAACCCTAAAAATTCCAATATCATCGGGTCTTTTACTATCTCCTGCGGAAGTTCAGGTAATCTTTCATTTCGGGCAATTGCCATCAATTGCGATAAGCATCTTATATTGAGACCAATTCAATTGCGTCCGCACTGCGGACGCAATTGGAAATTCACGATAGAATTGTCGGCATCGCTCCAATTGTCGGTACGAAAATCCGCTTCCAAATTCCGGTTCAATCTCTTTAGCCAAATTCCGTATTAAATAACTTCCATAATCAGCCCGCTCTTTTCCAAGTTGTTCTTCGTTAAAAATACGTTCTCCCATTTTCCAGTACATCTGTACCCGATAGAACTCTACACTGCGAACAGCCTGAGTGCGGGCTTGTCCAATAATCGTTTTAATATCCTGAACAAACGAACCCGGAATAACAAGATCTTTCTTAGCCATATTTCAAATCTGTTAATTGCTTATCAACTTTTTTTTCCAATACCCATTCATACTTTCCTTTTTTAACCCTTTTCCACTATTTCCTTTCTGCATCATTTGCAAATGCAAGAATGATTTATAGCCAGCGGCTGCATTGGCTGGAAATAGTTCTTTAAATTCGAGTCTACGGCTCTCAGATTGTTGAAGTATATCGGTAATTTTGGTCAACTAATTACAATTAAACTTTAAAGTTAAGAATCTTATTCCAATAATAGATAACAATTATAAAAATATCCATAAGCCTGTCTTAGGTGTTACTACCCATATTGGGTCTATCACTGAAACAAGGCCGGGACTTTTGATGCATACACAATGCTTACCAATCTTAAGTTGAACTCTGTGCCTGGCCTGCTCTGCTGAACTTACGATGATAAGATTCTCAATTATGACTAGTTGACATACTCTTCAATTTCCTTGTTCTGGAAAACATGAAAGGTCTGAATAGTGGCTTTGTATAGTCGTTTGACTTTCTGAAATACTTTAACCAGGTGTATATTTTTGGTTTTTTCAGTTCGCTATTTCCACAACGGCTCGTCCTCCCAATTGATGGGGAAACCCATCGCAGGTGGATATATGTTAGGGTATTTGTTTAATAGGATTTTAAAGTTGGTTATCATCGAATGATTTGCGTCAATCGTTTGCAGTAAATAGACAATCATAGTTAGAATAAAATAAGTGCAATTATTGGTAATTCCATTGTTGTTGAGCCATTGTAATTGCGGAGTGAGTGTGTTAAACCAGTTGAATGCGCATCACTCGGTTCCAGAGCCTTGAGTGGTGGGCACAAACATTCCGCACATAAACCAGACTATGTATCCATGAACTTAGGGTCGTATCGTCTAATCCAAACCAATCGGCCACTTCACGTTTACTTCGGCCTGGTTTAAAATTGGTATATAATTTTGATATCGAACCAAATGAAATTATTTCGAAAGCAGTCCAGCAAGGAGGCAAAGGATCAGAGTATTTCATTTTAAAGGAACGTACAAAGGGTGCATCGCTTCGGTAAAACTCATCAGTGATTTTAGCCAGTGTGTCCGCATTTGAATGGGCATTAATGAACAGATTGGGATTGGTATACCAGAATGGACCAAACTGGTGAGAAAAGATGTAAATCATTTTTGCCCGTATAGCTATTTCAATTTTCTCTAGTTGGCTAACCACCAATTGTCGAAGATCTTTGTCAAACTGATAGATCTGCCATGCAGTATCGAAGTTGGCACCGGGTTTAAAAATATGGTTTTGTTTATTAGCAAGCAAAAGATACCAGTAACCACTTAACCGATAATAACTCTTTATTTGGAGCAAATGAAAAAATGCGGATTCATCATTAATCGTTAAACCTCTGGATTTTAACTGCTGAAGTTGTTCGGCATACGTGAGTGCCGGTTTGGCGTAAGGCACTTTACTCATGGGGTATAAAAATAAAAAGCTTACCCTGAGCGCGCTGTTCTGACGGGAAGCGGGGTAAGCATGTTGATGCAAATATAAAGAATGATTTTGTATGAAATACGTATTTAAGGATAATTCCACATAAAATTGTACCATTTTACTGTAAACTTCAACGAACTCTTAACCAAAACCACTCACCTGCCCAATAAACGTTTACCTTTTAAGGCTTTATGAACTTATTGAGTTGGTGAATAATCTTCAGGAAAGGCCTAATGGTAAGTATGTTGAGTACACTTAACTGAAACATTTGCCTGCTTAATAACGGCTCACCTAGGGGCAAAGTTGAACCGTTTGTGATTTACTTTCAAATTGATTTTCTGTATGGTTTTCTCCCTTTTTGGTAAACACAACCTGCATACTCTGCAAAGTATTTGGCTCTTTGGAAGTAACTACCCACGCCATGTCGGTTCCTGAAACAAGGCAGGGACTTTTGATGGCCACACAATGCTTGCTGGTCTTAAGTTGATAGCTGCTCTATCTTTATTTCTATCCCCTGTATCTTTACTTTGGTCTTTTAAAAGCTCTATTAAGTTTTACCTCCTAAGATTTAAAAAGAAATTTAAATATATCAGATAATCAGATTGTTGCAAAATATGGTCTTTTAGACGGTCTAATAAATCTCTAATAAATCTCTAATATCTTTTGCGTTACCGCTTATTTTATTAGAACCCATTCTGATTTAAAATCACTACCCATATTCTTTATTTTACCAAGTTTTCTTAGGTCAGAAATCAGGTTATTAATTTTCACTGTTTTTTGTTTATCGGTATATAGGTCAGAAAGTCTGTCCCAAAGTAATGCATCAATATCTGTTCGGCTTAAAGAGCGGTGATCTTTAATGCCTTTTATTATCCAGTCGAAATATTGTTGCTTTGTAAAAGCCTTGCTGCGCGTATATGCAGCTTTTTGCCCTGTTGATTGAGCTACTTTAGCCGAAACGATGATATTGGGTTTTTTTCCTTCTATCAATCCTTTTCGACGCAGTAGTTTTAGTTCTTCTTCTAAAAGCGGGTTTCGTTTCTGAACTTTATCCAGCATCACAATTTCTTCCAACCCAAGTTCCGGATTTTGCGCCAGAATCCTTGCATAATTAAGGTCAAGCACCTTACCTGTGATGGTTACTTTTACCTTGTCTCGCGAAAAATCATAATCGGGCATAGGGAAAAATCTTTCCCGCTGATAGGTGAACATTCGCCTGATGCCACTGCCTATGGTATCGACCATTTTTAAGTTGAACATGGCTGTGGCTAAAAACGGATTGCGATACATTTCTTCGGGTGCATCCTCCCTGATTACGTTATCAACTGTACCGGGAATGAAATTGCCCATATTCGTGAAAATAAGTTCGTCATCTTTCTCTACCACATTTATTCTGCCGCCACAGGAATAGTCTTGATGCGCTATGCAATTATTTATGGCTTCACGAATGACATAGGGCTCATATTGATCCACCTCTTCAGGAAAAAGTGAATTGTCACGGATATATCGGTATTTTAAGTTTCTTATTTTTTTGTACACTTCATCAACGCTCAACAAAAAAGGACAACAGAATATGGCATAGTCTTTTTCGTTTCCGTCTTTCTCTTTCAATATCCAACGTATTTTTGCTTCTGCCGGATTAATAAAGTGTTCAGCTTCGGGCTTGCCCAATAATATGATAGCTGCTTTTGTGATTTTACCTTTGATGGTAACTTTTGCCTTGTTTAAAAATTTAGTGTCGTTCCAGGTATCCACATCAGTTGCCAGTTCCGGATATTTGTTTTTATAGTTCTCTCTTGCTTTTGCAATAGCTACCGGGTCTAAATCGTCAAGAGTGGCTTCTTCGCAAATGGTCGCACTCCAATCAGTTTGTGTAGCTTGTTTGCGGATACGTTCGTATTCTTCAATGTTGAGCGGTGAAAGCTCTTCACCATCTCTTCCATAGTAATGTCCATCCCAGGCAATTGGAATTCCTTTGGGTGCAGCAGGTATTTGCAGCATCACGACCCGGCCTTCAGGCATATCGAGTTCGTGTATTTCAATAAAGGTAATGCGGTTGGTAGTTTTATTGGCGATCTCCCCTTTAAGGCTGTCTAAATAAGGTCGGTTATTGTGGCGAAACAATGAACCTACAATGTCCCTCTTTTTGTCTTCTACACCAAACACTAACCATGCAACCGGATTACCTTTTAGGTTTGCTTCGTTACACAATGCAGAAAAGTATTTACCTAATTTGGTGAAATCATATTGGGTCTTTGCTTCTTTAAACTCCACTACTTCTGTTTCACCAGGTAGCAAACGAAGTTCGGTAAGTTTCTCTATGAGTTGTGCTTCTGTCATTCCATTTGTCGTTTTAGTAGAGCTTCATTCGTAGCTTTTCCATTTCTGCAACTACTTGGTTTAATTCAATTAGGGCACTTATTTCTCTTTCGTTCATATTCTTGAGATTTAAAATAATAGATATTAATTTTCCAAAATCCATAGTAGCGTACAATTAACCAGATAATTAAATCGAATTGATTGAAATCAATTTAAACGATGGAAATATAATCAATTCATAAATAAGTTGTACTCTTCACACCATTAAAATTCTACGATTCCTCCTTATAATAAATCTTGTAAAACTTCCGCCCCTCTTCATCTATGCCTTGCTCAATCAGTTCACGGGAACCATGCACGTAGATAGGTAAGTTCTTGTCCAATTTGATGATGCTTGTGTGTCGTAGGTTTTGCCATCTTCTGCAGTATGTCGGAAATTCTGACATACTGAATTCTCCTCTAACTCACCCTCGGCAAAAACATTTTTTATGTGTTCTGTAATCGTAACCCGGCTCTTGTCAAACAATTCGGCAATTTGTTTTTGACTAAGCCATACCGTTTCGTCTTCGAGCCTTACCTGAATTTTGGTTTGGCCATCTTCGGCAGTATAAAACAATATTTCCGATTGATTTTCCATAGTCAATAGGTAATTTCGCAAAGACGCGAAGTCGCAAAGTGATTTCTTCTTTGCGTCTCTGTGCCTTGACAATAGAACTTTAAATTTGCATCTACAGTCTTCATGTTGTTAAAGATTGGCTGTGAATTGGATCAGCTAAATGGGATGAAACTTTAAAGTTAAGAATCTTATTCCAATAATAGATAACAATTATAAAAATACAAATAAGTTATAGTCCGACTCATCCTCCTCATGAAGGCTATCTGTCGGTATATTCAACTGATCAATCCGTGTCTCTGACCCGTGAGAAGTAAAACCAAACCGCATGGTCTGCAAAGTGTTCGGCTCTTGAGAGGTTACTACCCATGCCTGGTCTGTCCCTGAAACAAGGCAGGGTCTTTTGAGAGGCACATTCTGCTCCCCTAACTTAAGTTGAACCCTGCTACGAGCCTGCTCTGCCGAACTTACGATGATAAAATTTTCAATCATGATTCTATTTAAATCAAAATGAATGATGGAAATAGTATCAAATTGAGAACAAGATACCTTCTTTATGTGTTATTTTGTTGATGTCTCTATTTTATTTAAATACTTTTTACTCTGTAAGTATATCATATAGAGTATTTTGATGTGTATTTAAATTAATTCATGAACAAACTCTTGAAAATTTATTAATAAATAAGAATCAAGTAATTGTTAATTGAAATATTCTTTGTGTATTTTTGAAGATTATCAACAAATTAATATTCTCAGGACACGATGCCGATAACGATATAGCTTTCTGATTTATAACGGTAATTACTTTATTTGCTAAAGAAAATTTATATTAATTACCACTTATTGATTAATTTTACCTACCTTGTATGATAAATGTAGATGGCCTTTATAATAACCAACCATGAGGAATGAAGTATTTTCGAATATCAGCAAAATCATACAGAGAGATAGTAAGGTAACAACTTACAAATTTGCTCTCCTGCGAGGTGTTATTGATATTATTCAAGATAATTCCCCTTACATCTCTTTTCCAGATGGCAGAGTTAATTTTCCACTTGGGTTGTTGATTGAAAAATGGATGTTATATTACTATCCAATTTTAGAATCCTCAGAATATATTCCTCAGAGCCATGGTGAAACAAATCTGGCTTTCGAAGCTCCATTCAAATTAATCATTGCCCAATACAATAAACGGGGCGGTTTCTCTGCTTTTTACAATGATTTAAAGAACAAGGGAATACCGAACGATCTACATTTGGAGTTTAAGTCCTTGGCTAAAAAAATTGCATTTACGATAACACGGATGCCCATGAGATACATTGGCCGTTCAATCAGCAATGACTTTTATTCCATTTTTCAATATGAACCAGGCCCAATAGTCAAGGTCTCATTAAGTATTGATGCCGAGTTTTTGATCAATACTTATGGTACCTTTTCAATTCCCATTGATTACTATGAAGCTTTTCAGTTCTTGGGAAGTTTTATTAGCGGCCAAGATTCAATCCTATTTAAGTGGGCTGAGTTTTCAGTTAACGCTTCAGGGAAAAAACTATCCATCGAAAAAGTCATTGGTGAAGTGCTTAAAGGTCCTATAACAGAAAGAGATGTTGCCGAATCCAAACAGATTTTTAAATCCATTCTTAGGAACGAAGGAAATGTATTTTGCGTTTGGACCGGTAAACCCATCACGAGTTATGATGTTGACCACTTGATTCCATTTTCTGTTTGGAAGAACAACGATCTTTGGAATCTACTACCATCTGAAGCAAAAACGAATAACAATAAAAGAGATAAAATACCCTCCATCGAATTGATTGAAAGTAGAAAGGAGTCAATTTTATATTATTGGGAACTATTGAATCAGCATCAGCCACAACGATTTCAGAAGGAAATACAGATTTCACTCTTGGGAAATAATCCATTTTCTACCTGGCAGGAAACTGCATTCGAGCATCTGCAAATTAGTTGCAATTACTTAATAAATAATCGGGGATATGCAGAATGGAAAATCTAACATCAAATTTATTCAGCCATCTTACCGCAAAGGAAAGAGATACCATTTCTTTCCCGGCAAAGCTATTGCAAAATAAAAAACTATTGTCGGGCGATGTTCTTGATTTTGGCTGTGGATTCGGAAAAGATGTGGAGTTACTTAAAGAACAAGGGATCAATATTGTCGGCTATGACAAACATTATTTTCCGGAATACCCAACAAATAAATTTGATACGATTATATGCTTTTATGTATTGAATGTATTGTTGCCGGAAGAACAAGCCAGTGTTCTTATGGAGGTTTCTCAATTATTAAAACCCAGTGGTAAAGCGTTTTTCGCAGTACGCAGAGACATCATATATGAAGGTTTCAGAACGCACAAGATTTACCAGAAACCAACTTTCCAATGCAACGTAAAACTGGGATACAAGTCAATCTTCAAAAATGAAAATTGTGAAGTCTATGAATACAAACATTATAACCAAATTATCAGGAAGATAAATATCGAATGTCCGTTTTGTAATCCTGACTCAAAAAGAGAATTGATTTTAGAATCTGCTACTGCTTATGCAATATTCGATAAGTTTCCTGTAAGCAATGGCCATATATTAATCATTCCTAAAAAACATTGTGCTGACTATTTTCAACTCACTTTCAAAGAACAATCAGCTTGTTGGTTTATGCTGAATAAGGCAAAAGAGATTTTAAAGAGGACATTGAATCCTGATGGATTCAATGTTGGAATAAATATCAATGAATCAGCAGGTCAAACGATTCCTCATGTTCATATTCATTTGATTCCTCGTTATGCCGGTGATGTAATTGAACCTGAAGGTGGAGTGAGAGGAGTTATACCGAAGAAGAAAAAATATGAATGTAAATGAAATTTGGTAAAGTGAAAAAGTAGTACCCACTTCACTATGTTTCTTAACTCTTTTTCCTAAATACTTAACCTGAGACCATTGACATGTTAAATTTTGAGACACGATGTTATGGGCAGTCCAATTTATCAATCTTGGCTATTCAGTATTCGTTTTTGTCGTCTTTTATTCATATTTTATTCAATTTCTGTCTTGTCCAATTGCATTAAAAAGTTTAGTGCCTTTTCTCTATCAAGAATTTCGTGGATTTTTTGGTTTTCATAACTACGTAAACAACGATAGCAAGAAGGTGAACATTCACAGGTATTTAATAAATTAATTGCTCTTTTAATAACTGCTTTTAATACTTGTCCGTCTTCTGTAACAAGTCTTCTTGAATGTCCTGCACCACCCGGTACAGCATCGTATATAATAATCTTATGTTCCAGCTTCCCGCTATTTATTTTGAATGTTGGACAGGCTTTTATATCTCTTCTTTCAATATTGAGTTCATGGGCAAAAGAATTAAGGAGGGCGTACATTACTGAAATCATTGTAGCATAGTCGGAAGTATCACAACCAAAAGAAATTTTTGCCACATCTGTCTTAAACTCATGGTGCAAGCAATATCTTATGAGCGAAGTATTGCTGCATTTACCTTTTCCAAATGGATTTTTATGTCCGTTATTATTCTTTTCTATTCGTGTAACGCCGACTTTATAATCTTCATATTCATTCAACTTACTAGCTTCATCGCTCGCAATGGAATATCCACATTTTGGACATACATAGAAAAAATCAGTAGATTTAACCACAAGCGAATCGTTCGCAGTTGATTCAACTTCTAATAAGATATTTTCAAATGTGTATTCATATTTATTTATTGGATATGCATCTTTATCACCGATATAGATGGCTTCTGTTTTATATTTTCTTTCTTGTGAAGTTAGTGGAACAGGTTTTGGTTGTTCTTCGGCAATAAAGCCTGCTCTCGGCTCGATACTTTCGTGAAAATCTCTTTTTTTGAGTTCTTTAGCACAGACCATACAATTAATGCCGTCAGCTCCTATTGGCATCTTAGAATAGTTATCATTTCCGCATTCAGAACATTTTGCAAGATATGCTGTCTCGAAATCGCCAAGTTCAGTTCTATTTACAATAGGTTTTCTGATATAACGACTTGTGTATAGCCAACCGTCAGCAACAACCTCCCCCGAAGGCGCATATTCTGCAATGGCGACTGATAAATCGCGACTCAAATTCAGTGATTTGAAATCGTTTGAAGCAATGTTTTGTGTTAATTCTACTGAATCTATGGGGAATCCATATTTTGGAAGAATATTTCCACGAACAAGAAAATCAATCAAATCGTTTTTCTGATACCTGTCTAACTTACGGCTAAATACTGAAGCCGTTTTTTCATCTCTTACTCGCATTGCCTTTTCGTATTCCTTTTTCAAATACTCAACATTCTGTTCAAATTCTTTTATAATTTTAAAAAATATTCCTTGCTCTCCACAAAAATCTTCAACCCATTCATAGCTGCTTAGATACCTATCTTTCAATCGATTATTTGTTATTAAAATTGAATTTTGTAATAAATCGGTTAGTTCTGTTGGTTCTGATTTGAGCCAATCAATAAAACTCAGATACCCCTTTTCATTGATAAAGGCTTTTGCATTATTACCTGAATACAAATCTGGATTGATTTTCAAGTACAAACTTAAAGCCACGGCATAAATATGACGTTTTAAAATTTTCTCATTATCCAAATTAAAGCTGGGTGGATTAATTTGTCCGTTTATCATTTCCTCTGGTCTATCGAAGAAAGTAAAATCGTGAGAACTTAACCTTGCAAATGTTAATGCAAAGGCGGCTGCATTTATACTTCTACCTGCACGACCTACTCTTTGGGCATAATTTGATGCGAGTGGCGGAATATTGCGTAAAAATACCGTTTCCAAATCTCCGACATCGACTCCCATCTCAAACGTAGTGGAACAAGAAAGTGCGTTAATTTCTTTTCGGATAAATTGTTGTTGATAATCTAACGCATCTTTTTTGGCCAATTGAGCAGTATGCTCTTTAACAAATAAGGGCGTTATTTTTTCGCTTTTGTAAAGCAATGCATAATAGTTGTCGCTGCAAAATTCCACAGAGTTTAATCTTTCCAATTTTCCATCACAACCAATTTGAATACAATGATTTCCAATATTAAATTGTGTTACTTTTTCACACTTTTTACATTTCCAAAGGATTGCATTTTTGCCTAAATTGACTTTGAAATACTTCGCTGGAATAAAATAACCTTTGCCATCTTTTGTTTGAAGTCTGTATTCATTATTATCAGAAATTAAAAAATAATTCCAATATTTTTCAAGAAAATCTACCGCTTGTTCATCTTCTAAATTAAGGATTCTTTTTGTTAGTAATAATTTGTTAGAACGATAGTATTTTGTCTCGCCACTTTTCAATGTTCTACGAGTAGGCATAAAACCTTGAGAATTGAATACCGAATTGTCTTTGTATTTAGTTATTACTTTTTTTCTTGGCGTAAAATACAAGTATTCTCTATCACTATCATTTATATCTGTATCATTGTCAGTAACAACAGCTGCTGAACGCACGATTTCAAAGGCAAGGTAGTTTAGGAAATTCTTTGCATCTTCTCTATAAAGTTTATAATTATTGACAACCCATTGAATGATATCATTGCTGTTTCCGCGATATTCAAATGAAAGTTTACCCAAAGAAACTAATGATGTACCACGATTACAGTTATACAATTCATTTAGAACAGCAACCCAGGCATTACCGCGATTATCAACGATTGACGGTTCTGAGTCCGAATTGTTTTTTCGAAACAACCTTAAATTTGAGAAATAATTATTAAGCAATCCAACAAAATCACTAATACCAACTCCATTTGTTTGAATACTTTCTTCTTGCGTTAATACTTTCCATATTGCACGTCGGCGCAAAAATTCCTTGTATGAATCACCTAAAAAGCAAGCGAACTTTGCAGCACCCTGCCGACTATCTGAAAAAATTAAAAATTGACGTTCTGTTTTTGTTATGCTTTTTCTCTTTTGGGATTGTAAATAAATAGGATTATTAGTTGATTGATTTTCAGCGTTTTTTTCACCTTCAAATTTATATTCCGGAATTTGTTCATACAGAGAGGTCGCAACTACTCCTGTGGCTGCATCATAGCCCAAATTAAACCGTCTCAAAGTTCCACTACAATTTAAACATTTGTCTTTGGGCAATTTTGAAATCTTTACTTTTTGGTTGTTTCCGCAAGTGCACCAACTGTTGTGAGCCTCGTCATCTGCCACTATTTCACCGCAGGTCTTGCATAGGTAAAATTCAGTATCTTCTTTTTTCTTCTGGCTTTTTGTTTTGGGGTTTTCTTTGCTGTTATCTTCCTCTTCCTCATCTTCATATAAATCATCGTTTTTATGCATTTGATAAAAACTCCGTTCATTTCCAATGCTTGCTCTTACTAAAAATTTATCACTTTTTTCGTACTTTTTCCCGACAATAGCAATTTCTCCACAATCCTCACAAACAGCAATCTCAAATATTTTTGCTGTTTTTTCATACGATAGAGGGAAATAATCCTTTCTTATTAACGACAAACTATTTTCGTGGTCAAGTGCTAAATAACAGCCATCTAATGCTTTGAGAAAATAATGATAACGAATGTCAATTAAAGGTTTTCCATTTTTTCTGGACTTTGCACATAATGAAACAAATGCAACTGCATATTGCTTTGTAACTTCAAGTTGATTGGCAAATTGTTCAAGAGTAATTAAACCACCTAAGCTCCTCATTTTTAAATACAAATCCGAAGATGAGATAATATCGTAACGTATTTCTGCCTTTTTTTCTTCATCTTCATTTGAGTTAGGAAACTGAAGGTTGTACTTCCTCAATACATCATCAAAGAAATTCTTCTCATTCGCCAAATCGGTAAATAGTTGAATCGGGTATTGATAAATAACAGATGACTTTTGTGATTCATCGCGATATGCTCTTATTATATCGTTAGCATTAAACTTACAACCAGTTAATCGTTCAGCAAATTCCACTACTTGCAGATTTGCCGAACTATCATTGCCTAAAGTTGCAGAGGTTAAAATAAATTGCGGCTTTCTTTCTCCGTTTATTCTCCCTTTTAATCTTCCCATTAAAAATGCAGTTTCTATGCCTGTTGCCCCTGCATAGACGTGTGCTTCATCCAAAACCACAAACTTAAAATTGGAATTGCTGAAAATTGTATCATCGCCAGGTCGAAATAACATGTGCTCCAACATTGCATAGTTTGTAAATAAAATATGCGGTGGACGTGCTTTCATTCTGTCGCGAGAAACTTCCTCATTTGGCAATCTTTGTCTTAATTCCGGATATTTCTCATTGGCATACATTGCTTCATAAAGTCTAATTGCATCCGCTTCGCTGTTTTCAGTACCTCCGTTATATACTCCAAATCGAATATCTGGATAAGACATTAAAATTTCACGTAACCCCTTGATTTGGTCGTTTGCCAATGCATTCATCGGATAAATGAAAATTGCTCTCACGCCGTCATTGAGTTTCCCTTGTTCTTTTTCGCGTAACAACTCGTTAATGAAAGGTATTAAAAAGCAATTTGTTTTACCACTACCTGTCCCGGTTGATACAACAACATTTTTGCCAGCAACTATTTTCTCAATTGCCTTTTCCTGGTGCAAATACAATGGACGAGAAACCGGAAGTTTGGGCAAATATTTTTTGTTTTTCTCCAAATCTTTGAAAAGCGGCGATAAAACACCTTGCTCAATCAACTCTTCGATAGTCTTTCCAGACTTGAACGAATCCTTAATTTCAACGAATGGTCCGTTTGAAACTGTTTTATCTAACTCTTCAAGTAATTTTTTTTGCAGATTTTGATTGCGAAAGTGAAAAGTAGTACTGATATAGCCAATGTACTCTTTCTTAATTTCATCTGCTGCTTTTGCCGGATTAAACATTTTCGACCTCCTCAAATTTGTATAAATTTATCTCGCTATAGGATGTATCTTCTTTTGCAAAATTGCAAATGCCTTTTCGTCTTAAATCACAGAATAATTCACCAATAAAATCAGAACCTCCTTGCCAACCAGCTACTAACCATAGGGTATTGCTATCCTTTAATTCGATTCTTACAGGATTTATTTTAACATATTCATTGTTTTCGTTTTTCATTGTATTTAATACGATGATATTATCAAAACGATCAACTACGCATAATCTTCCAAGAAAATAATCATTTTCACCCTCTTGCACAATCTTTATATTATCAACAAAATATTTCGGAATGAAATTTACCCATTGATATTGTGATTTATCACTCTGATAACAGAATCCGCCCTTAAGCAATATTTTTTTATCTTTAAATTTAAAACTCTTTGGTTTTCGAGCATTCAATTCTCCTTTAAAAATCGTGTGTAGGATCCTTCTTGATTCTCGATTTTGGATAATTGACTTTCCAACAATCATTTCACTTTTCAAAATCGGTTGAAGAACCTTTTTATATTCTTCATTTGTGAAAATTGGTTTTCCAACCATCAATACACCTTCAAATATCGGTTGTTGTAAATATCTTTCACCTTTTAAAAATATATTTTTGTCATTAATTTTTACCTTGATTTTATAAATGTCTTCGCCAATATTGGTAAGTTCCTTATTTTCTTTTCCGATTTTCGTTCTTATGGTATTGTTGTCTTCTCCTTTCAGAACAAGAAAAAACTCATTATTTTTATCTCCAACAAAAGTATTTTCAACATCCCAAAGGACTTTACCATTTCTGTAAATTAGTGGGTTATCTATAAAATGCTCCTTCGTAGAAACTTTAAGAAGTTCAAACCCATCTTTAAAATTGGTACAATATACTGCAATCTCCTTATTACCTTCATTGGTATAAATACCACGCCCTATTTCAAACTTACCTGTTTGATTCTTAGCAATTTCAAATGGTTTTACATCTGCATTTCCAAAAAGTTTAATTTCTTCGTCTAGATTGAAATTATCGATCTCTAATAAGTCCCCATTTTCCAAAAAATCTTTATACCATAATTTTCTGTTAATCGGTTCGTTATACCATTCTTTCTCGTTTATTCGCCATCGGAAATAGGGAATTTTAATCATTAGTACTCCATCTTTTAATGGGTATCTTATCTCATTTTCTTGATTGGTCCAAGTTAATTCATTGCATTCGTTAACATTGGTTATAATAATTTTTCGCTCATCACTACCATAATAAATCGACTTATTAAAGTAAATATCAAGATTAGGTAACACAATTATGTTTTCTGTGAAAAGTGTTACCACTTTTTCATAAGAATACAAAGAAATTTCAATTGGTTCATTTTCCGAAATAAGTCCTAATGCTATAATTCCATACTGATAGCAGTTATTTTCTAATTGTTCACAATTGAGATTTTGTAATTTATATGGCTTCCCATCAATCCTTAATTCTAATGCTTTCAAATTTAGATTTTCAGGAACCATTAGTTTTACACTATTACCATAGACAACACAAGAAATATCATCAAGTAACCATTCAACATCCGCTAAGTTTCCTGCCAAACAAGCACTTTTCCCAAATCTAGCAGCCTTTTCTTTATCCACAAAAAATACTTGTTTCGTTTCTCCTGCTAAACGGTCACCTGGTTTTGGATAAATATTGTAAAGGTAGTTGCCGTATGTTTTTAGTTCTTCAGGTTTATATCGTAAAGCATCTATATCTTTTGAATAAACAAAGTAATTTGTTGGCTTATTTATTTCGCTAAAAACCTCTATTTCACCATAAAATAAAATAAACTCTCTATTGAGTGAAGTCGTTTTGTTTTTCTCGGAATCGAAAATAACTACTTCGTTTTCTGTTATTTCAATCCTCACATTTATTGAGTTATACCCCTTCAGTAATTCATTCAATTTAAATTCCTTCTCTTTTGTATCAACAAACAATTCGCCTCGTTTGGTTCTCATTTCTTCGGAACAAACTTGCTCGCCACAAACATAAACCATAAGTCGCATTGCATTAGTATCACCGTCTAATCTAATACGAGGAATGCAAAGAATTACCTCCTTGTCATCTCTAATGTACTTTAAAACAATGTTTTGCTTTGAGACTGTTGAAAGTCTTTTCTTTCGGGCGGTTTCATCGGACAGTTTTTCTGTTTCTGTTTTGGTTTTCCACCATCGAACTATATAACGTTCTATCCTTGTGGATTCAGGAATCTTCTCTCTGTTGAATAATTTATTGATTTTGTAAAATGTGTTTTTAATAAATTCTACAAAAGCATCAGACAAATCTTCATGCAGAGCAAATGAGCGAAGTCCAATTTTGATTGAATAAGCGCTTGAACCAATAGAAACATTCTTGTCTTCTCGATACTCGTGACCTAAAACATTTGATATTATCTTAGCAATGTTATCACAATGCCTTTCGTCATCACTCGTGAATCCAAAGTCGAAATCCTTTTTGAAAATATTATAACATAGGTCAAAAAATGAGTAAATGCTATTTTTCGGTGCAAATGCGTGCATCATCAAAGTTGCATAGTAAATATGCCCACTTGTTACTACAGGAATCTTATAATTTTCTCCCAGCCAATTAATTACGTATCTATATTTTTGGCAAAGTTGTTGGTCTATATCCGAACCATACAAAGTATTAAACACGTAATCCCAATATCCACTGTTTTCTTCGTCAATCTCTGGATTATCGGACTGTTTCCATCGTTTAGCAATTTCGACAAGGGTAGCAAATATGAGTTTATATGAAGTTTTATCAAAATTATCCCACAATACAGCAACAGAATCAACCATCAGGGAGTATTCATCTTCAGTAATATCGTTGTTGCCGATTAATATATTTTCGCCAAAAACTTGTTCTACACGTTGAAGAATATAATCCATATTTCTGTCATTTTTGGGTGTATTTTACTTTTGGTACTGTCGCTGTCTTTAAGGGTTACTCAGAACGTAATAAATATCAGAATGTTTCTAGTACTTTTCAAGTAGTCTAAACTCTCCCCAAACCTACACATTCCCCTTCTAAATAAACAATAAAATTCTAATTATTTTCCAGTTTCCCATAAAAAAACTTTATCATCACTTGATGCGGGCTGATTTGCCAATTATTATAGAGAACAATTGGGATGATTATATAAGAATCGAAACCCATAAATGCCAGAATTAAATTAAGATTCATTAGATTATGCTCAGTTAATCATTTATTTATTGCTTTTAAGCTCTAATTATTTATACAATGCTTCAAATAATTGTTTAAGAATTGCAGGATCAGCATAGCCAACATTTGCCTTTACATAGTCTAACCATTCTTTTTTTTCATTAGTTTTATGCTGTATATTACTTTTTAAACGACTCCACATCTTCCAGTCATAAAATCCATATTGAAATAAATCTAATCCTAAAAGGTAATTTGGAGGTTGTTGAGAAATAAATGTTTTAACAAAATTAAAAGGGGTAATTATAGTAGTTGCCTCTCTTAATCTTGCACTTTTATCTTCAAACTTGGAATGATATCTACCTCTGAATTCCATGTTGTACCTATGAAAATATTCAAGAGTAAGTACATTTGCCATTGATTCCTCCATCCAATGATAAAATTCATCTCTGGGAGTATAATTTGCATTTGGATGATCCTTCATTGCTGCATGAGCAAATTCATGAATAAGAACTTTTGCAATGGCAATACATAATTCTTCATCGGTATTAATACATTTAATTATTCTCTCCGGGCATAACCCAATGCTAGGTGTTTCTATACCCATTATTCTATTAGAATGACTGTAAAAACCTAACCATTCCGTTGAAGGTTTTAATTCATGTTTAAATTCCTTCTCATCATTTTCAGAATGATTTTCTCTTACGTCAACCCAACCATCGACTATACTGTTTTCATCCGGCATACTTTCCGGAGCAAGAAGAAATATAGGAATTTGATTCATTATTATAGAAACATTACTGTAATGTATTGGATAGGTGTGTCTTTCACCACCAATGATTACAGATTCTGCAAAGCTTACTTGTGCAGGTGTTAATTCAATTTTTGAATCTAAGTTTATTATTTTCATTTCTAAACTTTTTATTTGTTATTCTATGAACCCATATAATCGGTATCCCTCTAATTACCAAACATGATACAGAGAAATGTGAACCTTTAATGTTGCTGTACACCAACCAGTGAATCCAACTCCTCTTCGAGATAATAATCCAATATCTGTACAAGGAATTTTATAATGATAAATCGTTGAAAGTATTTTATACCACTATTATCTTTGTGACAAAATATTTAAGATTTTCACCCAAAATTGCAGAGTTAATAATTATAATTTCTGCTGGAGTGCAATTTCGTAAGGTAAATATTACTCTGCCAGGTAGAATGTCAGGACCAACACTTAATAGCTTAAAATAACCTTTGACATTTCCGGCTGCAACGCCAATTACAAAATCCGGCAAATCATTTAAAAGATTATTCAAATTAAATATCCATGCCCTTTGCGTTGCGGCCATAGTACTCATTCCCTCTGCAAGTTTATTGTGAATGTTTACAGCAATAATTTTCATAAGTCAAGTTGGTTTATTATAAATTCAATATTCTTTATTTCTCAAAATATATAACCTGTATTTTATTACCAAGGAATAATTTTTAAAAGTATATATTATTTAAGTTAATAATATAATTATTCATATTATTTTTAGAAAATATTTCCTTAACCTATCTTATGCTTTAAAATTTAATTTCCACTCAGCAGGCAGCAAGAGAACTCTTCGAAATGCGAAAGTGCGGTCTCGGGGCTCAGGCTCCTTTTTATTCTCCATTCTGCTTATTTAGAATAGAAGGAACATTTTGAATTTCATTGTACAGATCAAGGAATTCATCCGCATTTTCTGCAATGCGAATATTCCTGATTCAAATTGTCTGAATTAGGATGAAACGGATTATTAGAAAATAGGATGGGAAAAAATAGGGCGCACAATCCTTCAATCCTTTAACCTGTTGAGACCCTCAAACCCTTGGCAGGCAATTATAAGAACACTTTTGTTTCAATAAAAACAAAATTTATTTTCCACCCCCATTCTACCCCTGTCCAATTCAACCTTTCCTTTCCAACCCCCTATTCCCCCATCTTCCTCGCCACTTCATACTCCCTTTCATAACCCAATCCCAGTTCGGCAACTTGAAGAGCATCTGAAATAGCCCATCTCACGCAGTACCAGGCCAAAATCTGGTAGCCTGTAAATTCTTTGTCAGGAATGGAAGGCACGTTGTAACCGCTTTGATCGATGCCAAGACCTTGGATGCCTTGCAGGACAATTTGGGAGCTGCGCTTTTCGGTCGTATTTTAAAACATTTTTGAAAAGGAAGTCACAGACTTCCGCTCCCCTTAACGCCCCTTAAATTAAATGGAAGGGGTCTGTTGGTTTCCAAACCGACTCTTGTAATGTCTTTATCGAGGCAGTCACCTGTTCTGAAAAGCAGATCTCCTTATGGTCACCATTCAGAAAACGGTCGTTTATTCCCTCATAAACGTACTTTATCCCCTACTTTATCCCCTACTTTATCCCCTACTTTTTACTACCCAGTATCCGGTTTTTCTTGAGCCGGCTCTTTCGAGATAGCCCTCCTTTTTGAGCGATGAAATGTTTTTTTCAACGCCCTTGACTGATATTCCTATTTTTTCAGCCATTTCAGGAATGGTTATTCGATTGTTACCATTTATCAATTCTAAGATTTTAACCGACGTTTTAACCGATGATATTTGATCGGTTGGTGGACTTTCTTTTTCCTCCCACATCTCGAATACCGAAACCCCAAAAACGCCTATTCGCTGATAATCAAAAACCGGATCGGGATTGCCATTTTCTTTCAACTCTTGTTGTACCCTGCTAATACCCCTGTTAAATCGGTTGACATAGCCCAGTGTTTTCATGGCTTCGGCTATCGTGGGATTGCGATAATCGTTCTCGTTGGGAAAGTTTTCCGGTCGTGCTTTGCCATACAAGCCCCCGGCATTGCTTATCTCAATACGGTTGTCGTATTGATAGAATTTAATCGGGGCATTCGATTCGTAATCGCGGTGCATAAGGGCGTTCATCTGATCTCTGATATCGCGTTCATCGTTTGCCAATAGTTCCGCATCGATTGCATTGGGCAGGTACCTGTTTCTGAAAAGGTCAAGGTCAAGGTCGGCCAGTGAAGCTTCCAGGCAGGGACGTATATCAAACATACTCACATTGGCCGATCTGCGTTCGCTAAGGATACGTTCTTCCATTTCGTTGGCAACGGCTTTTCTTGGCCCTACCCGAATCCAGGTTTTCCCTTTGTATCGCACCGGGGGAAAAGGCGAAGGTTGAATTTCCAAAACAATCACATCTCCCGTATCAAAGCTAAAAACCGAAACCGATAGCACCGGCTGAGGAAGTATGTTCCCATCGGAACGCAGTCCACCCAATGATTGGAGTAGCCTGTCACTGGCTTTTAATCCTAAAGGAATACCATTGTCGTGCACACCAATGAATAAATATCCATTTCTTGATGTATTAGATAAATCGTTAGAGAATGCGCAAATGGCCTGTGCAAACTTATCGGTATCGTTAGTCGATATCGTTCGCTCAATTTGTTCCGATTCCTAATCGGTGAGCATAGCAAGTACTTTTTCTCTATTTAATCCAAAATCACTCATGTTATTTTAATTTGATGCCCATATCATTCAATCAAAAAAAACGAATCCAATTGTAATCCATAAAATTAGAAAATAAAAGTGATAACTCTTCACAAAATATGAATTGCTTCAAGGAAGATGCGCTTATTGAGCTCCAAGGACTCAGATTTGCCACCCTATCCCGAGGATCGGGATCACCTGCTCAGGGCCCAGCAGGGGGTCCCGTGGTTTGCCCCGAGTGCTCGGGGCGGTCAACTCACAATTAAATTCACTCATTCAAAGGATAAAACCCATCAGCAATCAAGTAATTATTTCGTCCTTTACTATTCAAACCCGAACCATTTCTTTATTCCCCCATCCTCTTCGCCAATTCAAACTCCTTTTCATAAGGCAGTCCCAGTTCGGCGAGTTTAAGAGGAGCTGAAATGACTCCAACTCACATAATACCAATCCAGGATCTGGTAGCCCGTAAATTCTTTATCTGGAATGGAAGGCACGGTGCATCCGCTCTGATCGGTACTAAAAGCCTGGGTGCCCATGCAGGACAATGTCGAAGGCGATCTTCTTAACAGTTTCCATGGGTAGTTTTTAAAGGTATTGCAGGGTAGAAACGAACTGCATCACTATGGACATATTAACACCTTCCTTGTCTTGCGATTGTTGAAAGTGATGCTGTTCTCGTTCCTTTACCGGGTCGCGTTCATCCAGGCCCAGCGGATCTTTTTGCAGGTCACTTAAAAAAGCAGAAAGGTCACTGCCTTTCCGGTATTGAATTTCGCATACCAACTCAGAATATTGGTCCAGTTTTAAATCTTCGCCCAGTGCAGCAATATTTCTTATGCTTCACCCGGCTTTTTATCATCGCGGTACTCTAGATATTCGTTGTAAAAGGCTTGTGCCTGCTGACGTTCAGACTGTGTTGCATTAACCCGGTACATTCCGGTAGGGGCGGCCCTGTGTGGCCGCCCTTTTCCAATTAATGTGGCCGTCCTTTTTACCATCAATGTATTCCAATCATCATCATTGCAGACACACATAAAAAGGGCGGCCACACAGGTCAGCCCCTACAGGATCGTCGTTCCCAATTCATCTACTTTAGAGCGCTTACTGAGCAGGTGACCTGCTGTATAGTGTCAACAAGTCACCTGCTCAGTTAGGGTCATAACATAGGAGTCACCTGTTTATTTAAGGTCTCGGCAATATTACAATTCCATTTTGCGAATGTGTCTTTGAACTTCTCTTTCCACTTGATCGAAATCAGGCAAATTCTTTATTTGATCGTTCATCGAATTTTTCCATCTACCTCTATATGATGCTATTCGCTGCCCTAATTTTTCATTAAATTGTAGTGGATTTAATCCTTTACTTTCACATTTTGCCTTAAATTCGTGAACGAAAAATTCTATTTTCATTCCATGAATTTCTAGCAAATACCAAATATCGTAAAAATCACGGGCCTGCATTCGTTGCATGACCGCACGTAACTTTTCAACTAAAACTTCCTCCAGCGGGTAGCATAGGAGCTTGTGCTCTTCCTGGTCAGTATAACTTAAAATCATACTTTGCCATACAGGTGTAAATTCGAGTTTTTCACTTCTCGATATATCTACTTTCACTCGTTTATTATTGCCCTGGCCTCCCAATGGGCCTATGTAGCTGATATAAAAATTAATGCCGCCATCTTCATGTTCATTGTTGTCGAAAATTTCCAATGGAATGTTAGCTTCTTCCATGATGTATATAAATGTCTCTTTAAACCATTGAAAAATCTGTTCATTTGAAATTTTATCATCCAATAACGTGAAATCAAGGTCTTCTGAAAACCGGTAATCTTCAAAGTAGGCTTTTTTTAAAACGGTTCCTCCTTTAAACACAATAGCCTTTGCTAAATTTTCAATTTCAGCAACCCCTTGTAAAATCCAGGAAAGGATATAGTCTTTTTCAATTTGTTGGTCACGAACAACAACAGCCCGTGCTTTATTGTGTATTTCGCTTGGTTTAATCATGTGTAAATAGCCGATTGAATCGTTTCAGAATCTATGTTCTGCAGAATACTCCATTTGCTCAACAGCTTTCCTTCCTTTGGTAATTCAGTATCGAGAACAACATAGGAAGCTGTTTTTATTTTTTGCAAGTCTTTTTTGATGGGTTGATTGATGTCAAGTGTCTCCAATAAAAACCCAAGTCTTTTAATGACTGCCTGAGAATTAAATTTTCGTGCATACTCAAGCAATTTGTCAAACTGTATTTTATCCTTTGACAGGTAGATTGATCTGGCAATTTCTACAATACCACCAGCATAGTCCGGTTTAAAAAGGCAATCAATAAACGTTTTTTCTAAATCCGAACATTTTACCTTATGAAAGTTGTCAACCCATATTTTTTTTACCCCAAAAAAGTGATCAGGATTATGGTATATGAATTGAAAAGGAATATTTTTTATAATAATTGTTGAAGGTCTGATTTGTTTGGCAACGACAATTTGCTGCTTTAATGAAGGTTGTGTTATTAAGTTGTGTATTTGAAGCGCTGAGTAATACCCGACGTAATGTTCCGAATCGTTTACAAGGTATTCTGTCAATAGGTGCCAGTCAGGCATAAAGCTTTCAGGGTCTTTCTCATAGGGTATGATATAATAAACTCCATCTTTTATCCTCATCAACAAACCTCGCTTTGTCATGTCGCTCAAAAGCTGATTTACAGTTGGTTTTGACGATTTAGACAGCACTTCAAATGCATCTGAACTTTTAAAGCAAGGTTGCTCAATCCCATTAAAATGGGTTAATAGTTCGTTGGATTGAGTTGAAATATTTTTACTTCTCATAGCTTAAATATCAGATCACATCTTATTACAATGATACGAATAATAATTTGTTACACAACATATTTTTACAAATTAATTGTTTCTCATAGTTCGTTTATCAGGTTAAAGCTGATATATAAACTATGGGTAATAGTTAATGAATAATATTTCCAATTACTTCCCAATTTATAAACAATCAATATCATCAATGCCAAAATGATCTTGGTTCAATTATTTTACTAATTCGGGTAAGTATTATTGAAAGCAATTGTCTGAATTAGGATTTATCCCGAGTACTCGGGATAGGATGAAAAGGATTAAAAAAAATCAGACGCACAATCCTTCAATCCTTTCATCCTACAAATCCTAATTCAGACACTTTTTAACTTCAGGGGTCCTCACACAAGGTATGCTCTTATTACCAGGTGTATCAATGTTCGAACGATCGGGGTCCCGCGGTTTGCCCCGAGTGCTCGGGGCGGTGGAATTAACATCAAAAATAAAAGCCTATCAATCAAAGGATCTAAATCCATCAGCAATCAAGTAATTACTTCTTCATTTACTATTCAAACTCGAACCATTTCTTTATTCCCCCATCCTCTTTGACACCTCAAACTCCTTTTCATAAGGCAGTCCCAGTTCAGCCACTTGAAGAGGAGCTGAAATGGCCCAACTCACGTAATACCAGGCCAGGATTTGGTAGCTTGTAAATTCTTTGTCTGGAATGGAAGGCACGGTGTATCCGCTCTGATCGGTACTAAAACCCTTGGTGCCCTATAGGACAATGTCGAAGGCAATCTTCTTAACAGTTTCCATGGGTAGTTTTTAAAGGTATTGCAGGGTAGAAACGAACTGCATCACCACGGACATATTAACACCTTCCTTGTCTTGCGATTGTTGAAAGCGATGCTGTTCTCGTTCCTTTACCGGGTCGCGTTCATCCAGGCCCAGCGGATCTTTTTCCAGGTCAGTTAAGAAAGCAGTAAGGTTATCTCGTTTCCGGTATTGAATTTCGCATACCAACTCAGAATATTGGTCCAGTTTTAAATCTTCGCCCAGTGCAGCAATATTTCTTATGCTTCACCCAGCTTTTTATCATCGCGGTACTCTAGATATTCGTTGTAAAAGGCTTGTGCCTGCTGACGTTCAGACTGTGTTGCATTAACCCGGTACATTCCGGTAGGGGCGGCCCTGTGTGGCCGCCCTTTTTCCAATTAATGTGGCCGTCCTTTTTACCATCAATGTATTCCAATCATCATCATTGCAGACACACATAAAAAGGGCGGCCACACAGGGCCGCCCCTACAGGATCGTCGATCACAATTGACATGCGGGAATAGTACGGGAGGTTTTTTATTCTCCCCTCTCCTTATTCATAATAGTAACATCATTTAGAATTTCATGGTACAGATCGAGAAATTCATCCATTGTTTCTACAATGCGGATATTACTGATTCCAATTGTCTGAATTAGGATTCAACGGATGATAGGATGATAGGATGAAAAAAAGACGCCCTATCCCAGAATCCTTTCATCCTACAAATCCTAGTTCAGACAATGGGATAGGATGAAATGATTAAAAAAATCAGACGCATTAGTTAACCCCTATGCGAGTACTCGGGGGCAAAATTCCTTCTAATAAAACTCAATAAACCTCCCCTATGCAGGTTATAGGTTATACCTACACAATTAACTCATAAACAGTCGATTAATATCATTTTACCTATAACCAACCTTTTATTTTTAAAGAATATTCATGAATTGATGGTTATACCCTTTTTTCATCTTATACACATTCATTCAGCCTGTTACAGGGGTATAACCTACAACCGGTACCAATTAACAATAGTGAATAAAAACGGGAATACGAAGGGAATAATTCCGAGGTAAAATTAGAATATGACTGGAAATAACGCAGGATAATTACGAATGCTTTTTGGGGGATAACAAGAAAGGGTAATAATATAGTTGTAGGTATTCACTTTGTATGAATGACAATTATCTACATAGTTGGGTAGATTGAAAAAGGGCAAAAAAAAAAGCTTCGCGACAGCGAAGCTTTAAAGTATTTTTTAGAATCAGAATTATTTCTTTCTGTCTTCCATGTGTTTAGAGTATCTGGTGTTGAATTTATCAACACGACCTGCTGTATCAACAAGTTTCATCTTACCTGTATAGAACGGATGTGATGAACTTGAAATTTCAAGTTTTACTACCGGGTATTCTACTCCGTCAACAACTTCAGTTTCCTTAGTGTTAACAGTCGATTTGGTAATAAAACAATGACCGTCTGACATATCTTTGAAGACAACAGTACGATAATTCTCTGGATGTATCCCTTTTTTCATTTTTTAATCTCTTTACTATTTTTTATCGGTTTGCAAAGTTACATACTGGAATGTAATATCCAAATATTTTGCTTCATTAATTCCTTATTTTTTCAATTTATTCTTCTGAACCTATTATTGGGACCCTTTTAAATGGTTTATTGCGGTCGAAAAGATACCTCATCGTATAATGAGTTTTGACATGAACGCCTCCAACGGATTTATAAAGTGCAATAATTTTTGGGTTAAAATCACCAGCCCAAGACAATTCAACTTCCTTATATTCAGGCTTATGCTTCATTAATTTATCCTGATGCCAAAATATAGCTGATTCGATTCCTGATTTCTGATACTTGGGCGTCACTCCCATAATCAGTATTCGGGTACGTGTCATTACCTTTTTACGCTTGTAATAAAGAAATTTCAGAATATTAATAAAATTCAGCTTGCCGTTGAGTTTTTTAAGAATTTGATTGATATCAGGTATCATAACGAATAATGCAATGGGAACGCCATCATGGTAAGCATACCAAATCATTTCAGGATCGATAATAGCTTTTGCTGTTTTGATAAAATCACGTATTTCATCTTTGTCAAGAGGCTGAAAATGTTCATGAAACCGCCAAGCCTCATCATAGATGTAACAAAAATCGTCAATGTATTTCTCTGTTTTATCAAATGTTAGATGTTCGAAAGTGTATCCTGGTTTTTGAGCAACCCAACCGGCAATCTTCCAGAAGCGCTCAGGAAAAGGCTTTGAATAATCGAGATGATAACTGTATTGTTCAAAATATATTTCGAAGCCATATTGTTTGAACAACTCTAAGTAATAGGGTGGATTATAAGGCATTCCAAAGCCCTGATGCATAAATCCTTCGACCAGCAGACCCCAGTTCATATAGTTTTCACCAAAATTAACAGGTCCGTCCATGGCTTCTATATCATGTAATTTAAGCCACTCACGTGCAGCATCAAACAACATTTTGGCAGCTTCAAAATTATTGACGCATTCAAAAAAACCACATCCTCCGGTAGGTTGGTCAAAAGTATGGACTTTTTTCAAGTTGTAAAAAGCGCCAATTCGACCAAGCAATTCTCCCTGATCGTCAGTTAATACCCAACGAATAGCATCTCCGTTTTTAAAAGATGGATTCTTTGCCGGAGTAAAAATATCCTCTACCATCCCTTCTAAGGGGCAAGCCCAATTGGGATCATTTTTATAGATCTTATGTGGGACAAGGTGAAATTGCTTTCTTGTTTGTTTATCAGTTACTTTTAAAATCTGCATTTCTTTTATTTGTATATTCAATTTATGATAATTTGGAAACTAATTAATGTATAGATAGTTTCGTTCAATTACTACTTCTGCCATAATCATTATTCAATTATAGGCAACCGTTCGAAAGGTTTATTTCGATCGAACAAATAACGCAATGTTTCATGAGTTTTAGCGTATTTACCTCCAATAGAATTAAAAAGCTTCATCATTTTTGGGTTGAAATCCCCTACCCAACTCAGTTCCATTTCTTTATACCATGGTTTCTTTAATAAAACCTGACTTAATTGCCAGAATATACCAGATTCGATGCCTGCTCCCTGGAATTTAGGAATCACACCCATCACCAATACCCTACAGCGGGTCATTGTTTTTCTTTTTCTCAGGTATAAAATTTTCAATGTATTCCATAAATTTAATTGTCCATTTTTCAAATGCTTTAAAATCTGGTTCAAATCAGGAATCATCATAAAAAATGCAATGGGTTCATTTTTATAATAAACGTACCATGTAAAATCTTCTTCTATAACCAATTTGGCATCCCTTATAAGGGATTTCAGATCATTACGGTTGATCGGCTTGTAATTGGCATGTTTTGCCCATGCGGCTTCATGGATGATTATAAAATCGTCGATACATCGATCCTCCTCTTTAAAAGAAAAACATTTATATTGAAAATCTTTCTTTTTGGCTACCCATTCTGCAATTTTCCAAAACCTGACAGGAAGGTCGGGACTTGTAATGTCTAAATGATAACTGAATTGTTTATAGTAGGTTTGAAATCCGTAATTTTCAAAGAGCTTTTTGTAATAGGGTGGATTATACTGCATTCCATAACCCTGTTGCTGAAATCCATCGACCAGCAAGCCCCAATTAAAGAAGTTCTCACCAAAATTAACAGGCCCATCCATGGCAGTAAACCCTTTGGTTTTGAGCCAATTACGTGCAGTATTAAATAGAAGGCCAACTGCTTCATCATTATCTGAACATTCAAAGAAACCTATACTACCGGCCTCTTCAGTTCCAACTTCTATTTTGCTGCGATCGTAAAATGCTGCAATCCGGCCAAGGGTTGTATCTCCCTCTTTAACAAGCCATCTGGTAGCATCACCATAGAGAAAACCTTCATTTTTATCGGGATTAAAAATATCTTCAATTACCACTTGCAATGGAGGAACCCAATTTTTATCGTTTCTATAGATCAGTAAAGGTAAATTGTGGAATGCGGCAATTGTTGCCTTATCATCCACTTGAATAATTTCCATACAATTGCTCTTGGTAATATTAAATGTTGTGCCGAAATTAGTATTAAATGTTGGGAAACAAAAACAGGGACATAAGTCCCTGTATAAAGTTTCAAGTTTCAAGTTTCAAATTTCAAATTTCAAGTTTCAAGTTTCGTGCCGATCAAGGTGCGACCTTGAAATTTGAACGTTGCAGTTACTCCAGATCGGCACGCAACTTGGAACTTTAAACTTGGAACTTTAAAATCTTTAATTACGGCTTGATAATTTGGAAAGCAGACGAAGCATTTCGAGATACAACCAGATTAAAGTAACCATTAAACCAAAAGCGCCATACCATTCCATATATTGAGGTGCATGGGCATCTGCTCCCTTGGTAATCATATCGAAATCAAGAATCAGATTGAGCGCTGCAACAACAACCACAACCAAACTAAAGCCGATAGAGAACAGGCTGTTTCCTTGCATGAAACCTAAACTGGCACCGAACATGCTGGCAATAAAACTGACAAGGTAAACTAAAGCGATACCCCCAGTGGCTGCAATAATGACAGTCCTGAATTTCTCAGTCGCACGGATAGTTCCTGAACGATAGAGTAAGAGCATAATGAAAAATACACCAAAAGTGAGTGAAACTGCTCTCATAACAAGACCTGGAAATCGGCCTTCGAACATGGCTGAAATAGCTCCAAGGAATAGACCTTCGCAAACTGCATAAATAGGGGCAGTCATAGCAGCACTACGTGGACGGAATATAGTAACCAGTGCAAGGATAAATCCGCCAATAGCGCCTCCAATCATCCAGCCAATTACTCCTTCCGGCAATGCACCAGGGATGGCAGGATCAATTGCACCGAAGAATTTGCGCCAGGTAAAAGTGGCAGCAAAAATGACAATCAGGAGCATAATTCCTGTTTTATTAATCGTACCGTTTATGGTCATCACACCTTCATCAGTACCTGTAACAGACTGATTGAATATGTTTTTACCGAATACCGGGTTCGATGATTTTGTAATTTCCATTGTTTTAAATTTTAAATTTTCTTTTTAGCTATAAAAACTGTTCCAAAATTAATGAGAGTTCGTCAAATCTTCATAAGGTTTAAGTATTCTTAACAAAAAGATCATTTGCATATTCGCTGCGTAGTTCAGTAAGAATCATATCACTCAATGAAGTACATGTCAGAGAATCAATGTCTTTCAGCCCTTCAGCAAATAAAATTGCACTTTTATTCATTGCTTTACTTTTCATTCCAAGTAAAATAAATGATCGATAAAATACCTGTTTTAATTTTGGATCTTTTGCCAGGGGTGACAAAACGTCGAAATAGGGTTCAAAGAGTTCATCAATGGCAGTTTTTTGCACAATTGACAGTCTTCCCATCAGATGAATTCCAGCAAAACGAACCAAATGTTTCTTTCCCCTGCACCATTCGAGTGATTTGACAAAAGCAAATTTGGTCTTCACCCAAAGATAGGTATTTAAATTCTCAGCAATTTCTGAGGTTTCCAGACTCTTAGTCCAGTAATCCATCTGCTCTTCAGTCACCTTGGCTGGTTCATCAATCATAGCAGCCAAAATCATGGTTTCCCTCCATTGTTTGTTCCACAATTTGAGTGCAAGTATATGATTGGGTTCAAACTGCGCCGCAATTTCACGTAACGCCATAATTGATACTCCCCAATTGACTTTATATACGAGGCCACGTTCTTTCATCTGATCAACAACTACGCCATTTTTTGCCAGGCGAATGCGGATCAAAATCTTTTGAAATTGTTGTTCACTTTTCGGATCGTCGATCAAAATGTCCATAAGATCAGATTATATATTCAATAACTATAAATTCTAATGTCAATAATAATGAATAAACCAGGTGCCTTGAACCATTCAAATAGGAGGAAACATTTATATTGCATGATTTTGACAAAAAAACCATCAGGAAAACCTTTTCAAATATGTAGGCTGCAAGTGTACCGTAAGCAACTCCGGCCAATCCCCATATATGAACAAAACATAGGCTGGAGGTCACATTTACGATAATTTCCAGAAACGATGCCCACATAATCGGATTGGTTTTCTGCAATCCAATCAATATTGTTTGTGGAAATAACAGTCTACTGAGAATCAATAGCAAATATATATTAAAAATGGATGCACTTTGCGAAAAACCAACATTAAATACTACAGGAAAAGCCCAATGTGAAATCAGCATTAAAAATGCAGACAAGGGGAACATCCAGTCTCCTAATTTTTGAGCATTTAATTTAATGTTCTCAAGATTGGATTGCAACTTTGAACGATCCGAAAAACCTGGTAACATGGAGATACTGAAAGCATTTGCCATCAGAAGTATTAAGGGAAATTCGCGTGCCCCATATTTAAAAACAGCAAAGGTGGCATCATCGAAATAGTAAGTGACAATAAAACTGTCGATATAAGTTGCAGAACCGCTTAGTAATAAGGAGAGTATAAGAGGTGTCGAACTGCGAAGATGCTTTTTGATAAAAGTCCAATCGAAATTAGGCACTGCGTTATTGAATAGTACAACCAAGAGCCAGCCAAACCGAAAAGCAGCACTGATAATTAGACCAGCCAAACTGTATTCAATCCCAAAACCAAAAACTGGTGGAAGTATTATTAGGAAGAACATCAGGAAGAAAGAAATAACGCCATAGCGAATGATCTGATTCCCTTGATTTTTAATAAGATAGATGTATTCTACTAAACTTGCCGGAGTTGAAATTAACAAGTAAATGAGCAGGTAATTTAAATAAGGAACTGAGGCCTTTTTCAATAATAAGCCTGAGATGGAATGTTCAAAAACGACCAGAAAGGCACCCGACAATACCGAGAATCCTGTTACAAGGTAAAAGACATTGAATAGAACTGGCGATTTTCGAGCAATTGCTTCTTTGTCAATCAGAGGTAGAAATCCTTGAATCAGACCGTTTAACCAGAAGAAACTGATGGCTCCTGCTATCAGTAGAAAGGTCTCATATTGGCCAATTTGAGAAATGGACAATCCTGATTTTGCAAAAACGACTCCAATAAGCATCAAAGTTGAATACCGCAAAATCTGAAAAACTTGCAAGGCTGATATATGGCTGATCTGAGGTTTTAAAAGCACTTTCTTTGTTGGGAATAAATAATTCTATATTCCCCAAATCTACGACAAAAGCATGAGACAATAAAATGAAATCAAAAATATATTGCCCCTATAAAAACGATAAAAGTCTAAATGGTTTAGTTCCAATAAAAACATGTGAGTTCGTTTTGATTGGTTTGAGATCTGAAATCAAAGTATCAGAAAATTATCATTGAACAAAGAACTGATTTTGAATCAATTTCTGGATGAATTTAAGCATTTTCATAGTCCACAGTTACTCCCCTATCCCTCAATGCTTTGATTTGCTGTAGAGAAATCTTATTTCCTGTTAGATTTGCATATTTCAATCTTTCAATCTCAAACAAGGGAGTAGCATCCTTTATCGAATTGTTCGATAGATCAATGTATCGCAGATGGTGCATATTGGCAAGAGCATCAATATTAACAATTTGGTTATTTGCCAGATTTAATTCATTCAATCGAATAAGATTTTCAAGTGATGAAAGATCCGTTATCCTGTTGAAAGACAAATCCAGAATCAAGGTGTGAATGCATAATTCCACCCCATCCAGATCATCAATTTCTGAATCCGACATTTCAATTTCATCCATGTCCTTGATATAATAGGTTGGAAATTCAGACTCTACATCGCCGGAATGCCTTATTTTAACAGCATCATAAAAAGTATATCCTACTGATGTGACCTTTCGGGATTTGGTGCGATGCTTTTTTTTATTTACCTCAAAAAAGCTAAATCCTTTATTTTTGACATCCCACACGTAATCAGGATCATAGTCAATGTCTTCATAACTTTCGATGTTGGCAGCAATCTCTTCAATATTTTGAATGACAAAAATATGTTCTAAACGGGAAAGTAATTCAACATCCTGTCTATTGGCTGCTGCTGAAATTTGATTACGGTAATAATCGCCCCGATCAGGATGATAAATTGAAATTATCTTCGTAAAGCCTTTACCATCAGGCTCAATTACTATTTCAAGCCATTGAGATATCAGTCCTGAAATAATGTTCAGCTTTTCAAATTCCTTATCCTGGTACAACCGGATCAGGTTGCGTGCTATTTTGTTCAGGTTGGTTTCTGACCAGGCCTCCAATAATCTTATCGACTGTTCTTTAATACTTTGCATAAATGAATGATGAAAATAATCTTTACTCATGATTAGGTTCATACTTCAAGAAATCTCCATCTACAATTAACAATTTAATTTCAATTTGGTTGATAGTCCAATGGGAACGCATGTTATCGGTTACTTTCAGAATATATCAAGCCTTTTTTTACGATCATCCAGCATTTTATAAAACTTCTCTGTGACCAGCTCATTTCCTCCGGTCAATAGGTAGATCTGAGTATTTTTCTCGCGTGCAAATTCATTTTCAACCACTCCAACCAACTTACAATTGATGAACATTTCAACAATATCCTGACTTGGCTTATTTCCAACCAATAAAACAGTAGTAATCTTTTTGAAATTGGGTATCCAATAAATGTAATCTGTATTGAACGAATAGGCTTCAGGCATTTTTCCTCGGTTGTAATAGTTTAATGCACCAGTCTGCCCATAATTATCGCAAAAGACCAGCGAGTTTTCCAATTCATTGGTTGGAATCTTTTTATATGCTATTAATGCTTTGTCGGCCATTTCGCGCCATCCTATCATATCAGCAAAATCCTGAGGTAGTGAATGATTCTTTCCATCCTCCCATCTCAAGAGACCCATTTTTTCAAATTCAGCACTGTTTTGTACAATTTCAACTGGGGTCAAAACTGGATAGACAAATTTGGAAGTCACAACAAATATAGCTCCATTAAATAGGATTAGAAGTGGAATGATAACCAGTTTCAATCTACCAGACAGTTTTTTTTCAATAAAGACACTTCCAAAAGCAAAAAGAGCAGGGTACAAACCTAGTGCATAATAATCTTTTGCCTTTAAAAACGAGAAAAGTGCAATCGTAAATACAAAGCAAATACCAATCAAACGGTAGGGTTTAAATGGTTTATAAGAAATAAAAGCCCACAATGCTGCAATGCTGAGTGGCAAGGAGCCAAAAAAGAACAGTACCTGACCCTTAAGAAATGCTCCAGCTGAATTGTTATCCAATTGAGTCAATTTTAATACTTTGATATGTTGAATCACTGGAAAGTTATGGACTATTTGCCATATCAGGTTTGGTAAAATTAAAATGAAAGTCAACAGCAATGCTTTGTAAAAGGCGGAATTTGAGAGCAGTTTTCGTTGGTATGTTAATAAGATTCCGACCAATAATCCGATCAGAATAAATATCAAATTGTATTTATTGTAGAGGCCTAAGGCAACAATTATTGACAACCAATATAACCATTTCGGATGGTCGGTATTGATATACCTGATGAGTAAATAGAAGATGAGAGTCCAGGCTAAAATATCGAATGAATTGGGTTGAAATAATATATTGATTCGTATCAATACTGAGAAGACCAATGCGCAAGATACGAGAATCTTAGAAATTAGGTTACCACCAATTTCTTCTACAATCAGCCAGACCATGACAATGGTTAATGAGCCAAAAAGTGCCGGAATGAAACGAACCCAGAAGAGTTCACCACCTAAAAAATAAATAATTTTGGAGAATAGCGAAGTAAGAGGAGGCACAGAAATAAATCCAAAAGCCAGATGATTGGCCTGATTGAGATGTAAAAACTCATCTCTGTGTAATTCGTAAATTGGATTAACGAGGACATATTGCAGGATCATTTTAACGGCTACAAATGCAATTAGAATCCAATAATTACTGAGTATTTTTCTCCAATTTAAGTTCATAGATTTTTAAGCTTTAAACTCGGTGATTCTTTAAATTTTTCTATTGTTTCAATTAAAAAGAACTCTTTAAGTTGTTCCATATCCCAATCAGCTAGTCGCTGAATGTCAGACTTGATTTTGACATTAGATACTTCTTCTGCTTGTTTGATCCATCGATAAAAAGATAGTAACAATAAATGGGTAATATTTATCCTACTTTGTTTAATATTTACTCCCCTTTTAAAAGTTGAAAAATGAAGTCCCCAAAATAAATAAATGTTTTCACTAGAAGTTCCAATTGTTGCTTTAAAAGATTTTTGCAAACTGTTTAATATAGTATTATCAAAAAGGTTTTCATAAAATATTTTTGCTGAATTGTTTGCTACACTATTATTTATCGACCATAAAGTTCCAATATATCCCCTTACCCCACAAGCCAAGAATGACTCAGAAATTCCAGACCAAGACCAACAAGTATTGTTAAATATGATTGGTGAAGTATGAAAACAAGACACCAAATTAAATACCGCTTGATAATTAAAATCATAACACTTAATTGCACAGGAATCAGAAACAATACTTTTCGGAATGCCACTATATTTTTCTCCTGATCGATTATGCACTGCATTAATCATATCGATAAAAACAAAATGTGGATAATTTTCGTCTTTTAATTCCTTACTCTTCCATATAAATTTATCAAATTTTCTCCAGATTTGTTTACATGTTACTTGAATTAGGCTTTTCCCTTTTTCAGGTGCAAAACTTATAACTTCATCATATTCTATGACATGACTGACACCAACTCGATCAACAAATTCCTTAACTAAAGAATAACCTGAAACTTCCCCACCATGGCTACAAATATGCAATAAATCATACGGATATTCTTTAACATGCATTTCAATCTTATTTACCGAAGCATCTTTCCCAGTTAATTCTCGCACATAAAACCTTTCTTTCTTAAGAAGATTTATAACAAATTCTGTTTCTTCATCAACACCAAATACTAATGGAGAAAAAACAATAGAAGAGCCAATACTTTCTTTATTTTCAATGTAAATGTTATCAAAAATAAAAAAGCCTGTATTGAAAGTTAAGTTTACATACGTAAAAGGTATTATATTCTTTAAAATTAAAGAATATGGGGCACCTTCTGTAAAGAAAGTTGCAAATTCATATTCGGAGAATTCAATGCACTCAATTTTTTTACACATTATTCTTTGTAACTCAAGGAAGCTATGTGTATTTCCTCTTTGCCAATTTTCAATATGGTATATTATTTCTTTTGCTTCGTCTTCTTCAAGAGGTTCGATAATTTTCAAGGATGCATTTACTGAGAGTGCATAATTTACAGCAATAACTGTTGAAGAAAAACCATTATTTTCAACAATAATTATACCTTTAGCCTTTTGTAAGCTTTCTGTTAGGTAATCAGCGTTATTATCTATTTTCAATATTGATTTTAATTTAGCTGCAAAGTACAATCCAGTTTGTGCTTCGTTTGATCTAACGGCAAGAAAATTATTTTTGTCATAAGCTATGCCTGATAAGCATAATTCAACATCAACGATTGTATCAATTTCAATACATTTGTATTGATCTAAAAATGTCAAATAACTTTTTTGATTTTCTGATAAGCCCCCAAGAATTAGATACTCACATCCCCCCATTTTTTTTAACGAATTGTTAATCTTAACATTTAATTCTTCAGATCTTGATCGAGTAATGTAATGCTCATCAAAACCCTCTGTTGGAGCTATTTGAGTTTGGATAGTAGCCATTCCAAACTCAAATAGACTTAAATAACAATCATTTTTATGTAGATAGGATGATATTACTGCTGCAAGTACAGGGTTTTCTCTGTCGATGATACAGACAAATTCAGAATTGAATTGAGGTATGTCCACTTTATAATCCGTAAAATATGATATATGAAGTTATAAGTATATCTACTATATATTTGTTTAATAATATCTAGTTCAAATCTCTAAAATTTTATAGTTCTCCACTGTATCTCTCATTTTGAAAGAATGGATCTGGTCCAGTCCCAAGATCAGAAATTATTCCTAATGCTGATTGAATACTTGATAAGCTATCTGAACTGTCTTGAAAATTATCAGAATCGTCTTGAAAACACGCAGCTACATATTCATTACGAGCATCATTATATTGACACATAAGATTCCTTTTTCGCCCAACTACAATTGCTAATTCTTCTTTAATTTCATCAATCCGTTCCTTAGAATCTGATCCTTTAAGTTCTTTAGATAAAATCACTATTCGATTCATAGCTTCATCCAATTTTAATCCAATTTTGTCTTCTTTATTCATATTTAAATCTCCTTGCAATTAATGAGTATTGTAAATTGAAAATTATTTTTAAACCTGAAAATTAAACCGAATAATACCAAAATTTCTGATAAATTCTGATAAATGTAAAAACTTTTAACCTAAATCAATCATTTTTATCCATAAATATTTATTAAAATGTTTTATCAATATAAATATTTAAATAGTCTCACGTATAACTCACAATGGTTTGTCACACCCGTTCCTTAATTTCTTCAGGTACTGGAATTAATTCTTGAGTTGTAAAAAGTCCATTATCAATATCGACGTGTTAAAAAATCATCAGGTATAAAGTGAAAGTGATTTTGATCCTCAATTGATTCCTGAGTTCCATTCATAGGTCGTTGGCTTTTAAGCTATGGGATTACTATTTCACCTTACTACTTTTGCCTTCGATGTAGGTCATAAACGTTACCCCATCCTGTGACATTTCAAATTTTGTATTCGCAATTTATTGTTTATACTATTTACAAAGATATGTTAATAAAACAAGAAATATAAGTAAAGTTGCTTTTACTTTAATATCCTGATCAAGAATTTTTAAAAATATGACTTTTCGATAATAACAGTATTAAAAATCAATATATTTACGATGAATTTATCGCACGATACATTTGACTTGAGATATAAGATTTATTACGACAGCTTTGCCACTTTTGCCACTTTTGCCAACTTTGCCACTTGTCATTTTTGGCATACAGATCCTGGAAATGCGAAGGATACCAATTTTGGGAAGTGGCAAAAGTGGCAAAGTTGGCAAAAGTGGCAAAAGAGTTACCTTAGTAATTCAATCATTCACCACCAAAACTGAAACCTTATTTACCTTTGATGTGGACTTAACCTTTCATCAGGTAGGTAATCGCAACGCTGGATGAAAATAAGGCAAATATGGTTAAGGGACAAGGGGTTGATTTTTAAAATGTGTCAAAGTAGAATTAATAACCTTTTGTTATTATTCTTCAAACTCCACAATCGTTTCCCATACCCTATCTTTAATTTCTTCAGGTGTAGGTGTTAATTCTTGAGTTGTGAACAATCCATTGTCAAGGTCGATGCGTTCAAAAACCATCAGATATAAGGTGAAGATAATTTCAAGGCTTAACTGACTGCGAGTGTCAATTAAAGGCCTTATTTCATGAATCATTTGGTAAGTTTCTATTCGATAAATGTCGGCAACTTCATAAAGTGAACGAATCATTTCCCGAAACCCTTTGGTGATGGGAGCACCATTGGCTATGAGTAAAAGTTGGGTACGATCCAAACCGTTTTCTTCAATCAGGTCATCTGGAAAATAGTTCAGATTATTGAGATGGTCTTTCTGAAAATCACGTATAATGTGCACAAGGTAACTAAATATAGCACAGGGAGTCGCGATCCTTTTAACATCGAATACTGGTGGTGCATATTGGCCATTCTGTTTGACAACACCACATAAATGTACAAAGATAGACGCTGGAGCCACTGATGCACCTCCTGCATAGTCTATAAACGACTGAAGAGTTGGAAAGCCATCATGGTAAATATCGTATATCATTGACTTGGCAAATGCTTCGAGAGGCCAAAATGGAATGCAGAACTTATCCATGGTTTCAATCAATTCAGCCTGTACTGGATTATTCTCAGAAGCATCCATCACTGAATTGATCCATTGGTTAACATCTGCTTCAAACCCTGCTTTATTTTCAAGTGCAATGGTAACATGTTCAGTTTTGTAATTATCGATCAGATCGTCAATGGCACGCATGAATTTGTAACAATTCTTTGCAGCCTGATATCTTTCCCTATCCCAAAAATGAGCTGCTATCAGTATATTTGGATGGTCGATGATCTTTTCGAAGTCAATGGAATCGAAAATATCCATAAATAGATCTGTTTTCGATTGTACAGCTGGTTCCATATCAGTTAAGATTTATTGTTGAAGCTTCTTTCAATATACGTTCACTTGTCAGCTTGGCCGATAAAAGTACCAGTGGAATGCCATTCCCGGGATGTGTACTTCCGCCAGTAAAATACAAATTTTTATACTTGTTGTGACGATTGTGCGGACGGAAATATCCCATTTGAAAGATGGTATGTCCCAGACTTCCGAAAACCGAACCGTGGGTTACATTGCAGGTCTTCTCCCATGTTTTGGGAAGATAACAAATTTCAAATTTGATATGTTCTTCAATATCAACCATTCCAGCATTTTTTAATCGGCTGATCACTCCTGCACGTGCTGTATGTTTCAATTTGTTCCAGTCCTGATCGTAATTTGCATCCAGATGAGCTACCGGTACAATCACCGAGAGGGTATCCTGATTTTCAGGAGCAGCCGACTTATCTGTACGTACCGGTGCGTGGATGTAGAAACTCGGATTGGCGGATAATGATTTTTCTTTAAATATCTTGTCAAGTCCCTGTTTATAAGGTTCGCTCAGGAACACACTGTGATGATCGAGCTGAGGATACACTTTATCAACACCCCAATGGAAAACAATAGCAGAGCATGAATATTTTTTTCTTTCGAGCTTTTCAGAGGCTGCTTTGTCAGGCAACAATTCCTTGTATACGTATGTTAAATCGGCATTGGCAATCACCAGGTCAGCATCAATCATTGTTCCATCTTCCAATAAAATACCCTGTGTCTTGTCTCCATCTACGACAATTTCAGAAACCGGACTTTTATAATGAAACTGGACATCCAATTCAGTAGCCCTTTCCAATAATTTCTCCACAATCCGATGCATACCACCCTTGGGAAACAAGGCACCTTCAGCAATTTCAGCTCCAGGTAACATGGAGAAAAATGCCGGTGCCTGATATGGACTTTGCCCCACGTAAATGTTCTGAAACGTGAATGCCATTCGCAGGTGCGGGTCTTTAAAATACCGTTTGATATAATCGGTATGAAACATCCATACTTTCAGCTTGATGAGTAGACGTATGCTTTTCAAGTTGACAAATTCAAACAGATGGTAGAAATTTTTGCCCAGTAAATCATTTATCGAAAGGTTGAAAAATTGATATCCCTCTTTAACGTATTCCTGAAATTTGTGAAAGCTTCCAGGTTCGATGGATTCCAATTGTGTTTCCATCTTCTCAGCGTCGCGGGTAAAGGAGAATCTGGTTCCATCGCCAAAGAACAACTTGTAAACAGGTTCCAGAGAAGTTGTTTCAAGGTCTTTGTCCAAATCAAGTCCCAGAGCAGTGAACACTTTTCTGTAAAGTGAGGGCATGAGCAAAATGGTGGCCCCCAAATCAAAGCGATGCCCATCCTGGATCATCTGTCCGCAGCGGCCTCCCGGGTTGGCATTCTTTTCATATACTTCGACCGCGTACCCACTTTGGGCAAGGAAAGCAGCAGTTGCAATTCCCCCCACTCCTGCCCCAATAATTACCGCTTTTTTCTTTTCAGACCTATTGATTTTCTGTTTTTCCATTTCCTTACTTCTCCCTTTAACGGATTTGTAAAAGTTATTAATTACTCACCTTACGCATGAACACAGATATATAAGAAAAAAGAACGCTGATGACATTAAAAAAAGAAAGAGGAACACTGATGACACTGATTTAACGGATCAACACTGATCTTGATTACTCAGGTTCAATGTTATATTTTTCTGTTTTTTTTATCAGTTTTTATCTGTTTGATCAGTGTCATCAGTGTTCCTTTTTTTTCATTATTTTTAATCAGTGTTCCTTTTTCTTTTTTCTTTTAAATTCCAGAAACCTCTTTCTTTTTTTCAATAAATCTGTGTTCATGCGTAAGGTGGGTCTGTAATTCATAGTCCCATTTTACCATTTTGGGCACAGTAGGTACAAAATTATTAATGGCAGGTTGTACAAATTCCGAAGGATAAATTACGGTTCCAGCAACTCCCGCAAGTGAACCTTCTGTAAGTTCGAAAGCATTGAATACATCGTCGGAAGGCAAATAAAACGGAGCTTTGATGTTCCAGTGAGAGGCTGGTTGATAGCCGAACCTGGAATAGTATTCAGGATGTCCCAGAACAATGATGGATTCAAATGCCAGATCTCGTGCAATTAAATGTCCTGTAAGAATCAGACGTGAGCCAATACCCTGATCCTGAAATTCAGGAAGTACCGAAACGGGCGCAAGAGCCAGGGATTCGAACTGTTGGCTTCCATTTTCTATTCGGATGGGTGTAAACAGGATATGACCCACAACCAGGCCCTTGATTTCGGCTACCAGCGAAAGACGACCGATGAAGGTGGGAGCATGACGCAGTCTTGCCACCAGTTTTCCTTCGTTTCCATTGCTGAAAGGCCTATTTTTAAATGCCCGTTCAGTTAATTGGACCACCCACTGGTAATCTTCAGGCGTTTCTCTGCGAATGTGGACTGTTTGTCTCATGTTTATGTAATTTGCCCCTAAGATAAATGCAATACTTTTCATGGTAAAAACAAATTGGTATGAATGAACTGTTTTTACCGATGAATGGACTATTTATCAGGTTTGAAGCAGGAGGGATATTTTGAGATTGCATGCAACGATTCGCTGACACACATTCGAAGCGTCATCCTGGGTCATCCTGAACTTGTTTCAGGATCGTTTCGGAATCTCCTGTAAATTAGAGGGGATCCTGAAACAATCCTGAAACAAGTTCAGGATGACCCAGGATGACGCGCTGAACATCGCTGGATGCTTGATTAGAAGATTTCCCAGCTTTCTGATCCTTTGCTGAGTTGATGACTGTTTTGATAAGTGATCTGAAACTCCTGAAGGGTAAATTTTTGTTGAAGAGAAGTTACCAGTTCAAGAACAATATTACAAAACTAATCATAGATCCGCAGTTAAGAGTAACTCCCTCGAAACTACCCTTCTACAATCCCAATCTATTCCTCAGTCAATTCATACAGCTCATAAACCATTTGGTCTATTTCTTTGTCTGTGGTTTCTATCTTGGTTTTTATTTCAGTGGCCTTTTTTGATTCCTGTAAAAATGTTGCTATCAAATGGTTTCTTTGAGAGTGATAGTTGCTAAAATGATAATAGTTGGAATTTAAGAGGTGTTGATTGCAAAGCTACACCAACCACTTTGAATTATATTAGTTCATATCGGGAGGAGCTGGACTATACAGGCCAGAATTGTATAATAACTTATAGAAAAAAAAGAAACCCGAAACATTGGAAAGTATCGGGTTTCTTATAATAACTATTTATGCTACTTTTTAAGAACTTTTTTAAACTCAAAAGTGTCTCCGGATTTAAGCCTGACAAGATACACACCCGGTACATAAGATGATGTTTTTACTACTGTTTTTTCGCCCATGATCCCAGTAAAGATAACCTGACCAATAGTGCTTAATATATCAAATTCAGTGTTATTCGTATTGCCTTCAATTTCAATGGTTAATTCATTCGTAGTGGGATTAGGATAAACTTTTATGGTTTTAGCTAATAGAATTGGATATATTCCAGTTTGAATGAAATGAAATGAATTTGAAGGTTGAGAATTACATCCAATGTTAGAAACAACAACGTAGTAATCGCCAGTAGTATTTGGTGTATATTCCTGATTAGTTGCACTGGTTATCAACCCATTATTGTTATACCATTGATTTCCTACTAATGAAGTTGAATGTAATACATCGCCTATTTGAGTGATGTCTGGTTGTTGTGGCAATGGATTTACCGTAATTAACAAAGTTGAAGCGACTCCATCCCCACAGTCATTATGACCCTTAACGATAATATCCCCTGAAACAGCTGCTGCATCATAATTGACAGTAATGCTATTTGTTATGCTTGTACCGATTGCACCTGCTGGGAGTGACCATATATACGAAGTCGCATTTGCAATTGCAGGAAGTATATAACTTACAGAGTTTTGTCCTTGACAAATGGTGGCTGATCCTGTGATTGTTCCTGCATTTTCTGGTAAAGGATTAACTATAATTGCTAGTGTTGAATCAATTCCATCGCCGCAATCATTATGACCCCTTACGGAAATATTTCCTGAAACAGCCATTTCACTATAATTGACAGAGATGCTGTTTGTTGTGCTTGTACCAATTGCTCCTTTCGGTAAAGTCCAAATGTATGAGCTCGCATTTGCAATTTCTGAAACAGAATAAAATTCAATGTTTCCCTGACAAACGTAGGATGGTCCTGTGATTGGTTCTTTTCCTGGTAAAGGATTGACTATAATTGCTAAAGCAGAAGCGATTCCATCGCCGCAGTCATTCTGACCCTTAACGGTAATATTTCCTGAAACAGCCGCTGCATCATAATTAACAGAGATGCTATTTGTTGTGCTTGTGCCGATTGCACCTGCTGGGAGTGACCATAAATATGAAGTCGCATTTGCAATTGCTGGAAGAGTATAACTTACTGAGTTTTGTCCTTGACAAATGGCGGCTGATCCTGTAATTGTTCCTGCATTTTCTGGTAAAGGATTGACTGTAATTGCCAGTGCAGAAGCAACTCCATCTCCGCAAGCATTATGACCCTTAACTGTAATATTCCCTGAAACAGCCGCTGCATCATAATTTACAGAGATACTATTTGTTGTGCTTGTACCAGTTGCTCCTATTGGAAGTGTCCAAACATACGAAGTCGCATTTGCAATTGCTGGAAGAGTATAACTTACTGAGTTTTGTCCTTGACAAACAGCGGCTGTTCCTGTGATTGTTCCTGCATTTCCTGGTAAAGGATTGACTCTAATAGCTAATATTGAAGCAACTCCATCGCCGCAATCATTATGACCTTTAACAATAATATTATCTAGAACAACAGATGAACCATAAATGACAGAGATGCTGTTTGTTGTGCTTGTACCGATTGCTCCTGTTGGCAAAGTCCAAATGTATGAAGTCGCATTTGAAATTGCTGGAACAGAATAAAATACAATGTTTCCCTGACAAGCGTAAGATGGTCCTGTGACTGGTCCTGTTTTTCCTGGTAACGGATTGACTATAATTGCTAAAGTAGAAGCGACTCCATCGCCACAGTCATTCTGACCCTTAACGGTAATATTCCCAGAAACAGCTGTTGCATCATAATTTACAGAGATGCTATTTGTTGTGCTAGTACCTATTGCTCCTGTTGGAAGTGTCCAAACATACGAAGTCGCATTTGCAATTGCTGGTAGAGTATAACTTACTGAGTTTTGTCCTTGACAAATGGTGACTGATCCTGTGATTGTTCCTGCATTTTCGGGTAAAGGATTGACTATAATTGCTAATGTAGAAGTAATTCCGTCCCCGCAAGCATTATGACCATTAACGGTAATATTCCCTGAAACAGCAATTGAACTATAATTTACAGAGATACTGTTTGTTGTACTTATACCCGTTGCTCCTGTTGGGAGTGTCCATACATACGATGTGGCTCCTGAAATTGCAGATACAGAATATGTTTCTAATGCACTTTTGCAGACAGAAATATTTCCAGTAATGGAACCTGAGCTTGATGGCACGTCGTTTACAGTTAATGCAAAGGTGCTCTCTGCTCCATCACCACCACTATTATGACCTTTTACTTTAATATTTCCTGACACCGCATTCGTCCCGAATATTACACTGATTGAGTTAGTTGAGCTGGATCCTGTGACTCCTGTTGGAAGCGTCCAAATATAAGAGGTTGCCCCTGCAATGGTTTGAACTGTATATATCTGTGTTGTTCCTTTGCAAACTGAACTTGTCCCTGTGATTACCCCGGCTGACACATCATTTATAGTTAATGCCAGACTTCGCTCTAATCCATCGCCACAACTATTATGGCCTTTCACTTTGATATTGCCCGAAGAAGTCGTAGATCCGAAAGTGACGGTTATTGAATTTGTTGTGCTGGTTCCAGTTATCCCTGCTGATAAAGTCCAGATATAAGAGGTAGCGCCTGTGATAGCAGAAATGGTATAAGTCTCAGAAGTTCCTTTATAAGCGGATGAGTTTTCGGTAATTGTTCCTGCACTTACAGGTAAAGGATTTACAGTTATTGCTAAAATTGATATTGCTCCATCACCGCTAGCATTATGTCCCTTAACAGTTATATTCCCTGAAACAGCCGCTGCACCATAATTGACTGAAATGCTGTTGGTTAAACTTGTACCAGTTGCACCACTTGGTAAAGTCCAAATATAGGAAGTCGTATTTGCAATTGTTGGTAATGAGTAAGTAACAGAATTTTGTCCCTGACAAACAGTTGTTGTCCCTGAGATTGTTCCGGCAGTTACAGGTAGTATTACTACTGAAACAACGCATTGAGCGGTTTTACTTTGATCAGTGGTCGTAACAGTTATTGTTACAGAACCTATAGATACTGCTGAAACTTTACCTGTAGCATCTACAGTAGCAATTGTTGCATCGCTGCTAGTCCACGTTACAGTCTTATTTGTTGCATTTGTCGGCGCTAAAGTTAAAGTTAATGTTTCATTGGCGCCCACAAGCAAAGTAGTGGTCGACTTGTTCAAAGTAACACCGGTTACAGGTTGTACTACTGTAACAAGGCACTGAGCGGTTTTATTTTGATCGGTTGTCGTAATAATTATTGTTGCAGAACCTATAGATATTGCCGTAACTTTGCCTATAGCATCTACAGTAGCTACTGTTAAATCGCTGCTAGTCCACGTTACATTCTGATAGGTGGCAGTTGTTGGTGTTATAGTTGCAATCAGTGTTTCATTGGCACCCACATTCAAAGTGATGCTAGATTTATTCAAGATAACACCATTTACAGGTTTGAGCAGAAAACGTAAATAGGGATAATCTATTCCTTCGTTGATATACCAAGTAGAAACAAAATCCCAACTTATTCCTTCATAGAATGATTGTTTTTTCAGATCAACACGATCTTTTGCGATACCTTGCATATAATTTTCCGGAGGTATTGGTTGCACAACACCATTGATTGTGATCAACATATCCTTGCAACCGTAATTATCTGTGCTAGAAGGCTCTGTGGCAGAATTCATAATTCCTCCAAGTACTCTGCATACAGAATTTTTTCCACTAATGTTGGTATTGAGACCAACACAACCCAAAACTTTTGCACCGGTACCTTCCATATAACCAACTACACCTGAGCCTCTATAACCACTGGAGATAGCTCCTGATGCATAGCAATTTATTACTTTCCCTTTAGTTATTCCTACCACACCCCCACATACGGTGGAGGCTCCTGTTGAATTAATATTCATTCCTGATTCTGAATTATTAATCTCACTGGTAGTCGAGTTATTATCACCCGCAATTCCTCCTGCATAAGCCGTTGCTCCTGACGCATTGATCGTTCCCAAAGAATATGAAGTACTTATTAAGCCTGAATTTAAGCCGACAATTCCACCTACGTGTGCTGTTGCTATTGAACTACTCAAAGTCCCGGAATAGTAACAATTCGCAACACTGTTAGTGCTACTACCTGATATACCACCCAAGTAACCCGAACCAACATTACATGTAATATCTCCGGTGTAATCACACTCTGAAATTAAACCGGTATTATCACCTGCAATTCCACCTGCTTTTCCTGATGAAACTATGGAGGTTATTAATCCACTCGCGACACATTTTTTTATTGTTCCTGCATTGTATCCTGCAATACTTCCAACATTATATCCTTGTACAATGCCACTCGCGTTACAACTTTCTATTGTGCCATAATTGTAACCGGTTACCATTGCAGTATAGTCAAGTCCTGAAGTTTTTTTGCCTGTAGCAGTTTGAATTGTAAGATTTCTTAAAGCTCCATCTGTACTTACGGATGCAACTAAACCACATGAAGTCTGGGAAGAACTTTGCCAGAATCCGGTAATTTTTTTGTTGTCTCCATTTAATGAACCCATTAAACTGGTTTCTTTACTTCCAATGCTTGACCAACCTGTAGCCGATGCGTTGCTTTGAATCCATGAGGTTAGATCAATGTCATTCATCAGTTTATAATTAGCCATCATATTGCTTTCAATGGCTTTTAAGTCTCTTGCAGTATAAATTTTAAAAGGATCAGCTAAAGTACCTGAACCTTCAAACTCAGCTATGCCCCGAACAGGATATGACCATCCTAAGTTATCTTGCATGGCAATAACTGTAATTGAATCTCCACCCAGCATCGGATCTACCACAACATTCCAGTTCAAAGAGCTAGCAGTCGTTGTATATTGTTTACCGCCAACAGTTACATTTATAATTGCATTTGGCACAGATGTTCCGCTAATGGAAGTATTTCCAGCCTTAATTGGTGATGTTGTTATCACAGCAGGTGGCGTTTGCCAGGTAAAATAAGGGTAAGATTGATTTTCTACTATACCCCAAAAATTATTTGTAGTAAAGTCCCAACTAATACCCTGATAAGTTGCCTTTCGTTTAAATTGAGACAACCCATAACTTATACCATGCTGGTAACTATCATCAACAGAAGTATTAATATTATTTACAATTACTTTTGTCAATGTCCAGCCATAATTCGACTGTGCAGAGGTCAATGTTTCTGATACATTTACAAGTCCTGTAATTCTCCCCACAGAACTACCTCCACTAATTACATTATTTATACTAACATTACTATGTACTGTTGTAGTATGATTAACACTGCAATTAGCTTCTCCTATTATTCCACCTACGTTGGATGTGCCTCGTACATTTCCTGTAGAATAATTGTTTACGATGTACGGTGAATTAACATATCCACTGATACCTCCAACGGATGTTGTTCCTGTTACATTACAATGGGAATGACAATTTGTGATAAAAATGTTTCCAACTACTCCACCTAAGATAAATGGTGGAGTAAAACCTAAAATACCTCCACATCCGGCAAGTCCTGATATATTTCCTGAAGCAAAACAGTTGCTAATTTCAGTAGCGTAATTATTAGCAGAGTTTACTAATGAACCATTTATACCACCAACATAGTTTAATCCAGAGACATTCCCAACAAAACCAGAATTTTCAATTTTTATATTAACTAAACCATTAATATAGTTATTATTCTTATTGTAAATTTGCCCGAAAAGACCTCCGGTATTTTCTTGACCTTTTACGAGTCCTTTAAAAAATAATTTTGATCCATTAATATGACAATATGCTCGAATAATTCCTGATGAAATTGTACTGGCTTCACCAACTAAGCCACCTGTGTTGCCTTGTCCAGAAACAGTTCCTTCCATATTAATATTGGATAAAGAAATTGTAGCAGAATCTGAAGTAACTGCGGAATATACATTACAATTAATTCCACCCGTAAATCCACCTACATTTAATCCACCAACTAAATCACCATGCAATTCAACATTGTCAAAACTCATTGAAAATGAATAATCATGAGAAACTAATTTCGACTCAGAATATGAAAGGTCAATATAACCTGCAAGAATACCAACATAATTATTAGCAGTCACATTACCTTGTATGGTAATATTTTTTATTTCGCTTCGTCCAATAAGCTTAATGCCAGATGCATAGCCAATCAGTATTCCAGCATAATTAACGCCTGTTAAATTTCCTTGTATGATTATATTATTAAATTTTGTTTCATCCTTAGCATATCCGGCTAAAACTCCGACATTATTTTGGCCTGAAACATCACATTGGTTTAATGTCAAATCATGGATATTTGCTCCGGAATTAAGATATCCAAACAATCCTACATAATCAGTTGTTGGTCGGCTAATCTTTAATCCAATAATTTTACAATTATTTCCATTAAAGTTCCCGCAAAAAGCATTTGTTGAAAAATTTCCAATGGGCAACCATCCTTGTGTGGGGTTATTCTCAGCAATCCATTGAATTAAGTCTACATCATTCAATAACTTGAAACAAACAGTGGGTTTGTTTAGATAATTTCTAACCTGGGTTAACTCATCTCCACTTGTAATAATGTAAGGATCTGTAGATATTCCACTACCACTACCACTGAATTGGGCCCAAACAGGCATACTCAAAGCAGTCAGGAAAATAACTACCCAAGTTGAAAAAGTAATTCTTGTTTTCATATTGTTAGGTTTTTAGTTGTGTTGAGTGTATTTTGAGATTGATAAACTGGTAACATGATGAACTAAAATTTTCTTTTGACATAAATAATGTAATACCCATTCAGAAGGATGACCATAGGTGTTTTCTCCGTAGGATATAATGGCATGAACGATTTCTTTTTCAATGATGTCTGAATTATAGGAAAGATGCGAACCATGATGAGGTATTTGTATTGTGCCTATAAATGGCAAAAAATCAGAATAATGATGCTTAATTTCAGAAACGATATTGTTTTGATTCAAATCAATATCTCCAGTATATAAACAACCACTCTGTACTTTTTGGAGAATTCGGATCAGCTTTATAGTTCTTATTTGACAAATCGGATTTTGGAAATTCAAGCATCTAAGAGGAATATTGAGTTTAAGCTTATTTGATAATTTTTTACCGGAATATAGAATTAGAGTGTTATTATTCAGGTTTTTATTTACTAATTGATAAGCGTTTCGTAAATTTGATTTATATTCCAAAATATTATCAGTGGTTTTAATATCTTCAAGGGATATCTTATAATTAGTTAATAAATAAGCTTCGAAGAGTTGAATTAGTTCATTTTGTTTATAGTTGTATGGGATAAAAAACCAGTCATCATTAATAGTTGATTTAAATACAGATCCGCTTGGATAGGTTGTGCTTTGTGCTTCAGGCAAAACAATAGGATTGTCTGGATTAATATTGTTTTGATTTTCATTGTTGTTTCTTTCTTCAATCCTGATAATCGTTGTTCCTTCTCCAAAATACCCAGATGGATTATCTATTATCTCAGTTTCTGAAAAGTCTTTTTCAATCAGATTATAAAGTTTAGTCAATATTACAGCTTTCGGGCTTAGTAGTGGAATAACTACGCATTTAATATCACAATGTTGTTTCAGGAAATTTATCCCATTGATATGATCGGCATGGAAATGAGAAATAAATAAAACATCGATTACACGATGATTAGTGAAAGTTGTTTCTATTTCTTTTTTGATAACAAGGGGAGTTCTACTCCCTTTTCCACTTCCACAATCATAAACAATTGTAAAAGTTTGCCCACTATACTCATGTATTTCGGTGTAAAATGCTCCCTGACCTACAGGATGAAATGTTCTAATCATGGTGATTTCTATTTAAGTTAATCAATTATTTTAGGCATAAAAAAAGCGTGGGACATTTAACTGTATCACGCTCCAAAGGCCTTAGACTGCCTAACTAGTATAATAAGTTAAAGCCCACGCCGTTTGGCGCAGGCGTTTACTAACTTATTCTAACTAGCTCGTGTAAAGTGTCTAAGTTTATGGAGCAAGAATAAAAGCTAACGCTACAATATTTTAATTTTTAATTTATGTTATTCTTTTTCTATAGGCATGATATGTTTAAATGATCGTTCAAAGCTATAATAATAATTACTAATACTACTGTTATTCTTGAAAATAATTTTGCATAAAGTTCTATCTTTTATAATTAGTCATTCCTGAGTGTTGATATAAGTTTTAAACATGCCATACAACTTAAATTATGGGATGCCGAAATAAAAATTCGGCATGACGTTCCGATGTTGGCTGTTAAAAGTGCGAAGCATCGTTCTACCTGATTCATTTATATTACTACAAAGCACCTCACAAACCAAAGGCACCACTAAAATAGGGTCTGCTGAAAAACTCACAATGTGCAGTATTATAAGAAGATATCAACCTGCAAATTAAAACAAGTGCAAGGAAATTTGAATTGACGATTCTAAATCCTTGCACTTGTTTGTTTTTAGAATCAATTAATTGGGTATTTTTTTGCAGATTCAAAAATAAAACAACCACACACATGCTGGTTATAGGTTGTACCCTTGTAATATTCTAAGCATCTGTCACTTGAATCATTTTATGGTATAACCAGAGATCTTATATGTTTTTACCCCGAGTACTCGGGGTCACCTCTGCGGTTATACCTTTTTTTAATATTAAACGTTCACATTCAGACATTTACAGCAGTATAACCTATACCCAACATCTTTCGGAGAATTTTATTTCCCTTTCACTTCTAATGACAGTTTTAACAAGTCAATGTGAATGAGCAATATTCAATTCTAACCAAACGAACCTAAAAAGTCGATACTGAGTTTTTCAGCAAACCTTAGATAGAGGTCGGTAAAGTTGAACATGCACTTTTAAAAAATAAATCATTGAACTGTATGAGATAAAAAAGCGTATTGGCGGAATTGGCGGAACTGGCGGAATTGGCGGAAATGCTGTTTATTGTTGCTCCTCCGTTATCGTCAGATTCGTATAAGTACCCCGACTGTTTCCTAAAGATCAAGACTTTGCTACAGAAGAAGGTAATGAGTCTTTAAGCGTTTTATTGAGTACATCCTATTTTTCTATTGCGTATTTAGTAATTTTAGTTCAATATCATTAGCTCGCCAAGATTTCACTCCTTATCTTTTAGCCGTTTCACAGCTTTGTCCCATTCATCAGGTTCAGAAGATTCAATCATTTTTGTATATTTTTCATATTCCCGATGTACATGTTCTTTAGCCAATTGGGCTGAAACAGTTCCTGCATCCAACAATATTTCTTTCTCATTCAGAGTAAGAAATCCGTGGAGTTTAGTGATCCAATTGTTCATGTACATGGGCTTTCGGTCAAGTGCCTGCATTTCGGCAAATTCAAGATATTGGTTCACAATCCGGTTGAGCAAATCCAGTTCTTCAGGATTCAGATAATTTTTAGCTACCTCAGTATCTTGTTTTCGGATTTGCTCACCAGGCCAGTTGGTTAGTCCCATATTTGGTTTGGAGGCATTGGCGCGGAGCATCAGCAATTCGGCGGCAGTATGTTGGTGAATGGCCCAATGAAATTTATTTTGTACCGTTGCGAAAAATTCCTGTGTTGAAGGCTGGTCGGGGTCATAATCGACACTGGTAGCGTATATGTCGCATATTTTACGATAAAATACTTTTTCAGATGATCGGATATCCCGAATTTGTGAAAGCAGCTCATCAAAATAATTATTGCGTGCTAGTTTTAGTCGTTCGTCGTCTAATACAAAGCCTTTAATAATGAAGTCTTTCAATTGTTTGGTAGCCCAAATCCTAAACTGAGTGGCGATGGTTGATTTAATGCGGTAACCTACAGATATGACCATATCAAGGTTGTAATGTTCCACGTTGCGTTTAATGTTACGTTTTCCCTCTTTTTGAACTATTAAGAAATCCTGAATAGTTCGAACAGCTTCCAACTCACCCTCTTCAATAATATTTTTAATGTGCATATTAATATTTGGAACGGTAGTTTGGAACAATTCGGCCAATTGTTTTTGGGTTAACCAAAGGCTTTCGTTCACCAGCCGGACATCAATCTTTGTATTTCCCTGTGGACTTCGGTAAATTAATATTCCTCCTTTTTGTTCCATAACATCGCTTATTTTATCAAATATCCTGAAAGTATTACTCCTCTTTTTTTGTTTATGATGTCATTAATGTCTTCTAAACTTTTTAGTAATGCTTCTTTTATTGTCATTGTCTGCCTATTTAAATAGTACGGTGCGGACGACTTATTTTTATTTAAATTTACTGGTTAACTGAAGTATTATAATGCTTTCTAAATTGTTGAATTATATGTTTTAAAAGTATTTATAAATATTAATTCTACAAGCTTTTTATATTATTTATTAATCACTCCCAATATTCTCTCTATAAGATTCAATTTCTACAGCATTTTTGTTTCAACATTCACCAAAAAGAAATAAAAAGAGTCATATGATTTGGTGAGGAAGGTCAGCACTTTCAATTCAACTTATAACAGCTTTTTGCATACCCAGAGGAGCCGATTAACTAAATTTATATTTTAAAGCACTTACAAACCTACACATTCCCCTGTTCAATAAACAATAAAATTCCATTTATTTTCCAGTTTCCCATAAAAAAACTATATCGACACTTAATATGGGTCTATTTCCCAATTATTATAGAGAATAATCTGGATGCTTACTTTGTATTGAAAGCAAAACAAACCGTTCGCTCCAATTACGCAAAGCATCGGAATTTATAACGGCTACACGAAATATAGTTTCAACGCCCCGGGACAAACCCCTTGACACTTTATTTACAGGTATTCCGAAGTTCCTGAACCGTTCATCTCTGATGAAGGCCATTGAAAGGCTCAATTAATGTTCAATTAGCCAACTCCGACAAATTGTAATATTAAACTACGATAGGGTCTGCTGAAAAACTCAGCAAGCCCTTTTTAGGTTAATTCGGTTAGAATTGAATATTTCAGGTAGCAGAATCATCTTTCTGCAATTTTCGAATGCAAAT
>Ga0209100_1000243_pt1 | contig 56862 bp, 46 predicted proteins | sample lystaG_FD_185480 | JGI IMG/M metagenome (GOLD analysis project Ga0209100, IMG submission 185480) | Glacier valley bacterial and archeal communities from Borup Fiord, Nunavut, Canada, to study Microbial Dark Matter (Phase II) -... | ecosystem: Environmental > Aquatic > Freshwater > Ice > Glacier ... | reverse complement strand
GCTCGTTGGGGAAGGGTTTCATTTCTACGTTCATCAGTGCTCCAGGCTAGTCAGCAGTTTCCTGCCAAATTACCGTTTACACAAAACTTCTGACACCCTCTGGTGCTGCCGCGCCAAAAGATTACGGATGGCTCAGCCACAGCCACAGCCAAAGCACTGGATCACAGCTTGAAGCGGTGGACTGCACTGACCCGGTTTCTGGGCAATTGCCTATCGACAACAATTGGATTGAGAACCAGATTCGTCCGATTGCCATCGGCAGAAACAATTGGTTGTTTGCGGGGGCCCTGCGGGCGGGGCAGCGGGCGGCCGCGGTGATGAGCCTTATTCAGAGCGCCAAGCTCAATGGGCATGATCCGTATGCTTATCTGAAGGATGTACTGGCTCGGCTGCCTACGCACAGAAATAGCCAGATTCAAGAGTTGCTGCCGCATCGGTGGCAGCCGATCTCACTGTAACTGCGGCGCCCCTGCCATCGCGGCACCTACTGCGTCAACGTGTGTTGGCCGTGCGCTTACGCTTCTACTTAGCTTTAGAGTAATGCAAGTCAACATTGACGTTGCCTTTGTAAGACGATTTGTACTTTGGGTTGGCTGTTCTAGGGAAAACCCGTATAGTTCAGTCCATGTTTGAAACAAAGGCTTTAGTCAAGGAAGCGCTGCAAGTCGAAAGGGTGCCGCTACGCTCTGTCTCAGATGATTTCACGTCGTCGTTTGAGTCTAGAAAATCGTCTGTGCTGGTGCCCATTCGCTCGCTTGGAGCTAATCATCGCGTGCGTATCGCCCGTCATTTGCTTGCGCTTGATCCTCCTGACCGTTATTTGCGGTTCGGGTTTTCCGCTAATGACGAGCAAATTCAACGTTATGCAGACAGCCTGAATTTTGAACGCGATGAGATTTTCGGTATTTACAACCGGCGTCTGGAGTTGATTGCCATGGCCCATCTGGCGTTTTCCGCCGATAGCAGCCTGGACGCTTGCGCTGAGTTTGGTGTTTCTGTTTTGAAGTCGGCGCGCGGGCGTGGCTATGGTGCTCGCCTGTTTGATCGGGCGGCCATGCACTCCCGCAACGACGGTGTTAGCCGAATGTTCATTCACGCCCTGAGCGAAAACAGCGCCATGCTCAAAATCGCCCGCAATGCCGGTGCGGTGGTCGAGCGCGATGGCTCTGAATCCGAGGCCCATTTATTGCTATTGCCCGCTACGCTAGACACCCGTTTGACGGAAATACTTCAAGAGCAGTTGGCACAGACAGATTACCGAATTAAAGTGCAAGTTAAGCAGTTCTGGGACGCTCTGGCCGGGGTGCAAGCGCTTCGCCGCGACGTCCAGGACGCGCAGCAAATCACCCCAAAGTGAGGTGGAATCGGGCCCTGATACAAAGGGGTCACGGCAATCCGCTATCCTAGAGGGTCAACAACAACTGCATGTCCTGCTCCCCCGTCTGTGTCAGACCCCCATTTTCCGAGAATTCCCGATAGGGAAGACAAACGTACTTTTCTGCAAAAACTGGCCGAGTTCATCCACCCGGGACCGGACTCCACAGCCGAGCTGATCGAAACGCTGGCGGAAGCTGAAGAAAACAACATCATTGGGGCCGAATCGCGGGCGATGCTCGAAGGTGTGCTGCGCATGGCCGACATGACGGCCGGTGATGTGATGGTGCCTGCCACCCAGATGGACATCATCAACATTAACGAGCCTTACGATGTGCTGTTGCATGGGGTTATTGACACGGCGCACTCGCGGTTCCCGGTGTACGAGAGCGAACGCGAAAACATCATTGGCATCTTGATGGCCAAGGATCTGCTCAAACTCCAGCGCGCCCCTGAACTCAATATCCGGGCGCTGTTGCGCCCCGTCGTTTTTGTGCCGGAAAGCAAGCGGCTCAACGATCTGTTGCGTGAATTCCAGGGCAATCGCAATCACCAGGCGATCGTGATCGATGAGTTTGGTCGGGTTGCCGGTCTCATCACCATTGAGGATGTATTGGAGCAAATCGTGGGCGAGATCGAAGACGAGTTCGATATTGCCGAAGATGAAGGCGACATTTTTGGCCTGGCGGACCGCACCTACCGCGTCAGTGGCGACACCACCATCGAGCGTGTCGATGACGCTTTCGGTGTCAAGCTGACCAGTACCGATCCGGAGGACGAGTTCGACACCATTGGCGGCTTGATTGCCCATGAAATGGGCCATGTGCCCAAGCGCGGTGAGCGCTACACCCTGGCCGGGCTCGATTTCGTGGTGTTGCACACCCGCGGTGGTGCCGTGAAATGGTTCAAGGTGTCCCCCGTGGTTGATGAAGCCACTTAGGGCGCAGACCCGCTGGGCCGCCCTGTTGGCGTCGTTGCCGCCCCATTTGACGTGGTGGCAAGTGGTGATCGCCCTGTTCGCTGGAGGCGCTCAGGCGGCCAGCCTGGCCTGGCCCTTGGCCCTGCCGACATTACCTTTTCAACTGCTGGGCTTGCGCTATGGCCAGCCTGTTTGGTGGCTGCAGTGGTTGGCCCTGGGCTTGCTGGCATGGTTGCTGGTGGGTGGCCGCCGGCATGATGCCGGTAATTGGCAGGCGGCCGGGCTGTTGGGCTGGTTATTTGGCACCGCCTGGCTGACGGGCGCCTTTGGCTGGACCTTCGTCGCCATGCACACATATGGTGGCTTGCCGTTCATGCTGGCGGCGCTGGCGGTGCTGGCCCTGGCCGGTCTGCTGGCTTTGTTCTATGCCGCCGCTTGTGGGTTATTTGTGGTGCTAGCCCCCGTCAATCGGGCGTGGGCAGCTATTGTTTTTGCAGCGCTTTGGCTGCTGGCCGAATTGGCGCGCGGCACTTGGTTGACCGGTTTTGGCTGGGGCGCCACCGGCTATGCGCATGTGGACGGACCGCTGGCAGGCTTTGCCCCCTGGTTGGGCGTGTTTGGGTTGTCTGCCATCACCGCCTGGCTGGCCATGACCCTGGCACAGGCCGGACTGGCGCGCTCCTGGCGCCCGCGCGCGGCCAGCCTGCTGACCGTGCTACTGGTGCTGGCCTTGCCGCTGGGTTACCGGCTGCTCGTGCCGGACTTGTCGACGTCAACGGGACGCTTGAGTGTGACCCTCTTGCAGGGCAATATCCCCCAGGATGAGAAATTTGAGGTTGGCAGCGGTGTGCCATTGGCCTTGCAGTGGTATGCCGAGCAACTGCAAAACAGCCGCACGTCGCTGGTGATTGCGCCGGAAACGGCGATTCCGGTGTTGCCGCAGCAGCTGCCGCCCGCTTATTGGGACGCGCTGCAGCAACGGTTCGCCACGGGCCCGCAGGCGGCGCTGATTGGCACGCCCTTGGGCAACTACCAGCAGGGCTATACCAACTCGGTGGTGGGGCTGAAGCCCGGTCTGGCGCAGCCCTGGCAATACGACAAGCAGCATCTGGTGCCGTTTGGTGAATTCATCCCGCCATTTTTCAAATGGTTCACCGCGATGATGAACATTCCGTTGGGGGACTTCAATCGCGGCGCGCTCATGCAGGCACCCTTTGACTGGCAAGGGCAGCGGCTGGCCCCCAATATTTGCTATGAAGATCTGTTCGGCGAAGAACTGGCGCCGCAATTTGGCGACCCGACGCACGCCCCCACCATCTTCGTCAACGTCAGCAACCTGGCGTGGTTCGGCCATAGCATGGCGATGGACCAGCACCTGCAGATTGCGCGCATGCGCACGCTGGAGTTCGCTCGGCCTTTTGTGCTGGCCACCAACACCGGTTTGAGTGCCATCGTGGACCATCAGGGTCGCGTGGTCAGCACCATTGCCCGCGACACCCGGGCGGTGTTGGTGGGCGAGGTGGAGGGGCGCGCCGGGGTGACGCCTTATGCGGGGTGGGTGGCCCGTTTCGGGCTGTGGCCATTCTGGCTGCTGGCGCTCGGCATCGTCTGGCTGGCGCTGCGTCGCCACCGCTTGCGAAAACTCTAATCCGCCGCCCGGCCGCCGTGTTACGGTGGCAAGCTCGAACCCCCGTAAAATCAATTTTTTACGCACGACCCCGTGTGTATTTCCAAACCCCAGGGCGTAGCCCGCCGAAGCCCACTCAAGTCATGTTGACCTTCCAGCAAATTATTTTGAAACTGCAGTCCTACTGGGATGCCCAGGGCTGCGCGTTGTTGCAGCCCTACGACATGGAAGTGGGCGCCGGCACTTCGCACACCGCTACATTTTTAAGAGCGCTCGGGCCGGAGCCCTGGAAGGCGGCCTACGTGCAGCCGAGCCGGCGCCCGAAAGACGGTCGTTATGGCGAAAATCCGAACCGGCTGCAGCACTACTACCAGTACCAGGTGGTGCTGAAACCCGCCCCCAGCAACATTCTGGAGCTGTACCTCGGCTCGCTCGAAGCGCTCGGCTTTGATTTGAAGAAGAACGACATCCGTTTCGTCGAAGACGACTGGGAAAACCCGACGCTGGGCGCCTGGGGTCTGGGCTGGGAAGTCTGGCTGAACGGCATGGAAGTCACGCAGTTCACCTACTTCCAGCAGGTCGGCGGCATCGATTGCAAGCCGATCACCGGCGAGATCACCTACGGCCTGGAGCGCCTCGCGATGTACCTGCAGGGCGTCGACAGCGTCTACAACCTGAAGTGGACCGACACGCTGAGCTATGGCGATGTCTACCTGCAAAACGAAAAAGAGCAGTCGGCCTACAACTTTGAGCACAGCGATGTGGACTTTTTGTTCACCGCCTTCGCCGCGCACGAAAAGCAGGCTAAACACCTGATCGAGCAGCAACTCGCGCTGCCAGCCTACGAACAAGTGCTGAAGGCCGCGCACAGCTTCAACCTGCTGGACGCCCGCGGCGCCATCAGCGTGACCGAGCGCGCTGCCTACATGGGGCGCATCCGCAATGTGTCGCGCGCCGTGGCGCAGAGCTATCTGGAAAGCCGGGAACGCCTGGGCTTCCCGATGGCCCCGCCCGAGTGGGTGGCACAGATGCCAAAGAAGGCTGCATAAAAATGACAACTAAAAATCTTCTCGTTGAACTGTTCGTGGAAGAGTTGCCGCCCAAGGCACTCAAGAAACTGGGCGAGGCGTTTGCCAGCCAGTTGGCCGACCAGTTGCGCGCGCAGGGCCTGGCCAGCACCGACTCCGTGGTGACGGCCTACGCCTCGCCGCGCCGGCTGGCGGCCCACATCAGCCATGTCTGGCTCAAGGCGGCTGACAAGGCGGTGCAGCAAAAGCTCATGCCCGTGAAGGTGGGTCTCGATGCCGACGGCCATGCCACGCCCGCGCTCATCAAGAAACTGCAGGCACTGGGCGCCGATGTGTCGGACCCGGCCGCCGCCGTGGCCGCGCTCAAACGCGCGCCGGACGGCAAGGCCGAAGCCCTGTTTTATGACAGCCTGGTCACCGGCGCCACGCTCGACACCGGCCTGCAAAAAGCGCTGGAAGAAACGCTGGCCAAGCTGCCGATCCCCAAGGTCATGAGCTACCAGCTGGAGACCGATTGCGACTTGCCCGGCTGGAGCAGCGTGCATTTTGTGCGTCCGGCGCACGGCCTGGTCGCGCTGCACGGCAGCACCGTGGTGCCGGTCAAAGTGCTGGGTCTCACGGCTGGCAATCGCACCCAGGGCCATCGTTTTGAAGCGAAGGTGTCGCCGGTGCTGATCGCTGACGCGGACAGCTATGCCGCCACGTTAATGAATGACGGCGCGGTGATTGCCTCGTTCGCGGACCGTCGCGCCGAGATCGTGCGCCAGTTGGCCGCCGCGGCAGCCCAGGTCGGCGGTGGCGTCAAAGCCATTGACGACGAGGCTTTGCTCGACGAAGTCACCGGCTTGGTCGAGCGCCCGAACGTGCTGGTTTGCGCGTTTGAGGAGCAGTTTCTCGGCGTACCGCAGGAGTGCCTGATTCTTACGATGAAGGCCAATCAGAAGTACTTCCCACTGCTCGATGCGGCTGGCAAGCTGACCAACAAGTTTCTGGTCGTTAGCAACATCAGCCCTGAGGATGCGAGCTTTGTCATTGGCGGCAATGAGCGCGTGGTGCGTCCGCGTCTGGCCGATGCCAAGTTCTTCTTTGACCAGGACCGCAAGAGGACGCTGGAGTCCCGTGTGGCGGGGTTGGACAAGGTGGTTTATCACAACAAGCTCGGCACCCAGGGCGAGCGGGCCGAGCGCGTGCGCGCCATTGCCTGTGCCATCGGCCAGCAACTGGAGGGTGCCGTGCTGGCCCAGTCCGCTGACACCGCCGCGCGGCTGGCCAAGACAGATCTGCTGACCGACATGGTGGGCGAATTCCCCGAGTTGCAGGGCATCATGGGCGGCTACTACGCCCGTCACGATAAGTTGGGCGAAGAAATTGCCTTGGCCATTGAAGACCACTACAAGCCACGCTTTGCCGGCGATGAACTGCCACGCAACGTGATCGGCGTGGTGGTGGCGCTGGCCGACAAGCTGGAAACGCTGGTCGGCATGTTCGGCATCGGCAATGTGCCGACCGGTGACAAAGACCCGTATGCGCTGCGCCGCCATGCGCTGGGTGTGATCCGGATGCTGGTCGAGAAAGATTTGCCACTCGATTTGGGTGGGCTGATCGAGCAGACTATCAATTTGATGAATGATCTCTTTTTGAATAAAGGTGTTACTGACATTGGCTCAAGTACTCCTAGTGGCAGTTCGCCAGTAGCACATACTGCTCACAAGCGACGTTTTACGCTTGCCCCGGAAACGACTAGCAACCTCATTAACTTTATCTTCGACCGCCTCGCCGGTTCCCTGCGCGAGCAGGGCTACAGCGCGCAGGAAGTCGATGCGGTCGTGTCTCAAAGACCGCAACGCCTCGGCGACGTCCCCAAGCGCCTCGCCGCCGTGCGCGCCTTCGCGGCGCTGCCCGAAGCCGCCGCGCTGGCCGCCGCCAACAAGCGTATCAGCAACATCCTGAAAAAAGCCCAGGACGTCGATGCCCATGTCAGCGAAGTGCTGCTCAAGGAACCGGCTGAAATCGCCCTGTTTGCCGCGATGCAAGACGTGGCACCCAAGGCGAAAGCACAATTCGAGGCCGGCGACTACACCGCCTCGCTGCAAACCCTGGCCGCGCTGCGCGCACCGGTGGATGCCTTCTTTGATGGCGTGATGGTCAACGCGGAGGAGCTTGACCTGCGCCTGAACCGCCAGGGCCTGCTCAAGAGTTTGCACGACGCCATGAACCGCGTGGCCGACCTGTCGCGTCTGGCGTCTTGAGCTTGGCCACAGCATGAAACTTGTCATCCTCGACCGCGACGGCACCATCAACGAAGACAGTGACGACTACGTCAAAACGCCGGACGAATGGGCGCCCTTGCCCGGCGCGCTGGAAGCGATCGCCCGGCTCAACCATGCCGGCTGGCATGTGGTGATCGCCTCCAACCAGTCCGGCCTGGGGCGTGGCCTGTTTGATGTGTCCACCCTCAACGCCATGCACGCCAAGATGCACAAGCTGCTGGCGGCGGTGGGCGGGCGGGTGGATGCCGTGTTTTATTGTCCGCATGCGCCCGACGAGGGCTGTCGCTGCCGCAAGCCGGAGCCTGGTTTGTTCGAGCAAATTGGCGAACGTTACGGGCTCGATTTGAGCGGCGTGCCGATGGTGGGTGACTCGGCGCGCGATGTGCTGGCCGGCTTGGCCGCCGGTTGCGAACCGCACCTGGTGTTGACCGGCCGCGGCGCCGCGTACCGCGACCGCCAACTGCCCGACACCTTCCCCAAAGCAACACGGGTGCACGCCGACATTGCGGCCTTTGTTGATTTTCTGCTGGAGCGCGAAGCGGCCACCGTTTAAGTGGTTGATTTGCTATAAAAATAATAGCTGCTTGCGCAGTATCAACGGGGGCTAGACGCCTAAATAACCCTAAATGTCCTTGATTCGATCGATCCTCCACATGGCGTGGATACTGCTCACCGTCATTCCGTGGGGCCTCACGCTGGTGGTCATTTCCCTGTGGGTGCGCCGCACGCCGCTGTGGTGGTTTGCCGTCAACTGGTTCCGGCTGGTCATTTGGGGCAGCCGCGTGATTCTGGGCATTCAGGTGCGGGTCACGGGCATGGAGAATCTGCCGGTGGGCGCGACCAGTCCCGCGATTTTGCTGTCCAAACACCAGTCCACGCTGGAAACCCTGCTGCTGCCGACCCTGATGCCGCACCCGCTGGCCTTTGTGTTCAAGCGCGAACTGCTGCGCATTCCGTTTTTCGGCTGGTCGATGGCGCGGCTGGACATGATCCACATCAACCGCGAATCGCGCGCCGCCGCCATGAAGCATGTGATTGCGCAAGGCAAGGCGCGGCTGGCGCAAGGCACCTGGATCATCATGTTCCCCGAAGGCACGCGCATCGCCCGTGGCGAAAAAGGCACCTACCAGACCGCCGGCACCCGGCTGGCGGTAGAAACCGGCGCCCCGGTGTTCCCGATTGCGGTGTCGTCCGGCAAATGCTGGCCGCGCAAGGGCTTCATCAAGTACCCCGGTGTGGTGGATGTGTCGATTGGCCCGGCCATTCCCAGTGTGGGCCGCGAGCCGAAAGAGCTGATGCGCGAGGTTGAGGCCTGGATCGAGGCCGAAATGCACCGGATTGACCCCGAGGCCTATCGCTAAACGGGACACCATGCATCCGCTGTTGAAGTTCACCTGCGATCTTTTTGAGTTAAATAAGCCGCTAGCCCCTGTCGTTAGTGCGATGCCAGCTATTGAATCAATAGCGAAAATGCCGCTCCCGCCAGTGCGGCCGCTCGTCGGGCTGGGCAGCGCCACCACGTTTCGCCATCCGCGCGCCAATCGCGAACTGCAGTTGTGCGACGCCGTGGTGGCGTATGAGTTCAAACGCGGTCAGCGCCGCACCATTGGTTTTTCGGTCGGGCCGGAAGGCCTGGTGGTGCGCGCGCCCAAGTGGGTGCCGCTGCACGAGGTGGATGCCGCCCTGCAGACCAAATCCGACTGGATCATCCGCAAGCTGGGGGAGACAACGGCGCGTCACGCGCGGTTGCTGGCCCAGCGCATTGAGTGGCGCGATGGCACGCTGATTCCTTTTTTGGGGGAATCGCTGCTGGTGGTGCTGGCGCCGCCTTCGGCCGCAGACGCGGCCTTGAAAAAGCGCCGCAGCTACGCGCCACGGGGTGTCGCCGAGGCGGTGCTCAGCCCGGTGGCCGATAGCGCCGCCCAGACCCTGCAACTGGCGCTGCCGCACAGCGCGACGCCGGCGCAGATCCGGGACGCCGTGCAGGCCTGGCTGATGCACCAGGCCAGGCAGGTCTTCATTGAGCGGCTGGACCACTTTGCGCCGCAGTTGCAGGTGCAATGGCGCAAATTGGCCCTCAGCAACGCGGCGACGCGCTGGGGCAGTGCCCGGATTGACGGCTCCATCCGGCTCAACTGGCGCCTGATTCATTTCCGGCCGCCCATCCTCGACTATGTCGTGGTGCATGAACTCAGCCACTTGCGTGTGATGGACCACAGCCCGCGTTTCTGGGCCACGGTGCGCGCGGTCGTGCCCGACTACGCCGCGCTGCGTGGCCAACTGAAGGACGAGACGACGCCACGCTGGGACTAGCGGACGCGGCAACTCCACGCGGCTAGTCTGCCCGGTCGATGGCGACCCACTGGGTCGCATCCCCAGCATGGTGCCGTATCAATCGGCATGCTGAAAAATTCCACGGCATTGTGAAGCTTGAAAAATAGTTTTACGGAGGGAACGCGTGCCCATGAACGGGTGGGCGCTGCCGCTGGCGCGCTCCTTGCTCTGGTTTGACTGGAGTCAATAAATGCACCAATTCAACCCAGGACCTGCCATGACGCATCAAACTTTCAAACGTGCCGCTGTTTTCGCCGCCATGGCGGTCTGTGGCCTCACGGCCCAGGCCGCCGACTGGAGCGATACCGCCATCGGTTACCGCTACGGTACCGATTTTGCCGAACCGTTCAACAACAACGCCATCCGCAAAAACATCCTCAATCTCAGCCATGTCAGCGGCTACAAGTACGGCATCAACTTTTTCAATGCCGACGTGCTCCTTTCCGACGAGAAAGACCCGTCCGCCGTCGGCTCCAGCAGCGGCGCGCAAGAGGTGTATGTGGTCTACCGCCACACGCTGGATCTGGGAAAGGTCAGCGGCAAGTCGTTCAAGTTTGGCCCGGTGCGCGGGGTCGGCGTTACCGCCGGCTTTGACGTCAACACCAAGAGCGACGCGGGCTACAACTCCAAGAAACGCATGCTGGTGGCGGGCCCGACCTTGATGCTGGATGTGCCCGGCTTCCTCAACGTCAGCCTGCTGGCGCTGTGGGAAAGCAATGCGCCCTTTAACGGCTACACCGGCATCTCGACCAACCGCTACAGCTACGACACCCATCCCATGATCAACCTGGCCTGGGGAATTCCTTTCAGTATCGGCACCGTGCCCTTGTCCTTTGAAGGCTTTGCCAACTTCATTGCCGCCAAGGGCAAGAATGAATTTGGCGCCGACACCGCCGCCGAAACCAACATCGACATGCAGGTGATGTACGACCTGAGTGCCGCCGTCGGCGCCAGCAAGAACACCTTCAAGCTGGGCTTTGAATACCAATACTGGAAAAACAAGTTCGGCAACGACACCGCCGGTGCGGCGGGCAAAGGCGCCACCGCCCGGACCCCGATGGTCCGCGCGGAATACCACTTCTAGGCCGGGCTGGCCTGAAAGCGGTACACCCCGTCCTCGCCGAGGCTGCGTTGCAAGCGGCCCTCAAACCACAGCTTGTGCAGGTGGGCAATTGACTCGCCCATGGCAAAGGTGGTCTGGTGCAGGTCCAGCACCCGCTTGAACAGCACCGGCAGCATCTCGGCCGCACTGCCGGGCTGGGCGGTGCAGGCTTGCAACACCTCGGCCAGCCGGTCGCGGTGGTGGTCGTGCAGCTGTTGAATGCGTTGGTGCAGGCCGGTGAACGGTTTGCCATGCGAGGGCAGGGTGAGCGTCTGGGCATCGAGGGTGCAGAATTTGTCGATGGAGTCCAGGAACAGCTTGAGCGAGTTCGCCTCCGGCTCCATGTCGTACACGCTGACATTGGTGGAAATGCGGGGCAGCATCATGTCGCCACCGATCAAGACCTTGCTTTCCTGGCAGTACAAGGAGATGTGTTCCGGTGCATGGCCGTAGCCGCTGATGCAGCGCCACTGGCGTCCGCCAATGCTGAGCGCATCGCCGTCCGCCAGGCGCCGGTATTGGCTCGGCACTGCGGGCACCAGCGAGGCATAGTAGTTGGAGCGCCGCTGTATTTTGGCAACCGAGGCCGGGTCGGTCAGCCCGTGTGAGGCGAAAAATGCCGCCGCCGAGTCACCGCCAAAACCGGTCGAACCGTCGACGCTGAGGCGTGCCAGGCCGTAGTCCGTGGCGCTGATCCACAGGCGCGCATGCCAGCGTTCACACAACCAGTGCGCCAGCCCGATGTGGTCCGGGTGCATGTGGGTGACGATGACGCGCAGAATCGGCAGGCCGTCGAGTTCGGTGGCAAAAATCTGCTCCCAGTGCGTTTTGACTTCGTCCGTGCTGACGCCGCAGTCCACCACGCTCCAGCCCGGTTGGCCGTCGATTTCATCGCGCAACAACCAGAGGTTGATGTGGTTCAGTGCAAACGGCAAAGGCATGCGCAGCCACTTCACCCCGGGCGCTACCGTCACGGCGGCGCCGGAGGCGGGCAGGGTATCGCCCAAGGGATAATGCAGCTGTTTTTCGAGTTCGTTGACGGCGTGGTTCAAAGGCGGCTCCTGATTTGCTCCATAATTGACGTTTACGTAAACGTCAATCAACCTTGACATTGTAGGTGGGGGTCGCCTTTGGCTCCGTCACCGTTGTCGACCACCACCTATGGCTATCACCTTCAGCATCAGCGATTTGGCGAAAGAGTTTGACCTGACCACCCGGGCCATCCGTTTCTATGAAGACATGGGTCTGCTGCAGCCGGAGCGTTCCGATCCGGGCGGGCGCACCCGGGTTTACAGCGGGCGCGACCGCACCCGCCTGAAGCTGACGCTGCGGGCCAAGCGGCTGGGCTTGAGTCTGACCGAGGCCAAGGAAATCATTGACATGTACGACAGCCCGCGCGACACCGGGCCGCAGTTGCAGAAATTTCTGGTGGTGATTGCCGCGCACCAAAAACAGTTGGAAGCGCAAATGGCGGACCTGCAGGACAACCTGGATGAACTCAAGGTCCATCAGCGCGAGGCGAAGGCCTTGTTGGCAAAGAGCCTCACGCCCAGTGACGCTAAAAGCGAATCAAAAAACAGTGTTGTCAAAGGAAAATCATGACCGATGCAAGTAGGTTGGCGCGGGTGCAAAGCAGCTTTGACCGGCAGGGTTTGATGCAGCATCTGGGCGCCCGGGTGGTGCGGGTGGCGTCGGGGCTGTGCGTGATCGCGCTGCCTTACTCGGACAAAGTGACGCAGCAGCAGGCCGGTTTTCACGGCGGCGCTATCGGCGCCATCGCCGATATTGCCGGCGGTTATGCCGGGCTGACGCTGGCCCCGGACGGCATGGAGGTTACGAGTGTCGAGTACAAGATCAACTTCCTGGCCGCCTTTCAAGGCGGTGAACTGCGCGCCACCGGGCATGTCGTCAAGGCCGGGCGCCGCCTGATCGTGACCACGGCCGAGGTCATTCACATTGACGCCGAGGGCCGCGAGAGTGCCTGTGCCGTGATGCAGCAAACGCTGATGGCCGTCCCTCAAAGTTATTGAAACCCAAGCTAGCCAGTTAATTAATATAAAAGGAGCAATCATGAACATGCCAGGACTCAACTTTCAACTCGGCGAAGACATTGACGCTTTGCGCGACGCCGTGCGCGAATTTGCGCAAGCCGAGATTGCGCCGCGCGCCGCCGAGATTGACAAGAACGACCAGTTTCCGATGGACCTGTGGCGCAAGATGGGCGACCTCGGCGTGCTCGGCATCACCGTGAGTGAAGAGTTTGGCGGTGCCAACATGGGCTACCTGGCGCACATGATTGCGATGGAAGAAATCTCACGCGCCTCCGCCTCGGTCGGCCTGAGCTATGGCGCGCACAGCAACCTGTGCGTGAATCAGATCAAGCGCAACGGCACCCCCGAGCAGCGCAGCAAATACCTGCCCAAGCTGGTGTCCGGCGAGCACGTTGGTGCTTTGGCCATGAGCGAGCCCGGGGCTGGCAGCGACGTCATCAGCATGAAGCTGAAGGCGGAAGACAAGGGCGGTTACTACGTGCTGAACGGCACCAAGATGTGGATCACCAATGGCCCGGACGCCGACACCCTGGTGGTTTATGCCAAGACCGAGCCGGAGCTGGGCGCCCGCGGCGTCACCGCCTTTTTGATCGAAAAAGGCATGAAAGGCTTCTCCTGCGCGCAAAAGCTCGACAAGCTTGGCATGCGCGGCAGCCACACCGGCGAGCTGGTGTTTAACAATGTCGAAGTGCCGGCGCAGAACATCCTGGGCGGCCTGAACAGCGGCGCCAAGGTGCTGATGAGCGGCCTGGATTACGAGCGCGCCGTGCTGACCGGCGGCCCGCTCGGCATCATGCAGTCGGTGATGGACAGCGTGCTGCCCTACATCCATGACCGCAAGCAGTTTGGCCAGAGCATCGGCGAATTCCAGCTGATTCAGGGCAAGGTGGCCGACATGTACACCGTGCTGCAAGCCGGGCGTTCCTTCGCCTATACCGTGGCCAAGAACCTGGACCTGCTGGGCGTCGAGCATGTGCGCCAGGTGCGCAAGGACTGCGCTTCCGTCATTCTGTGGTGCGCCGAGCAGGCCACCAAAATGGCGGGCGACGGCGTGCAGATTTTTGGTGGCAACGGCTACATCAACGACTACCCGCTGGGTCGCCTGTGGCGCGATGCCAAACTGTATGAAATCGGTGCGGGAACGAGCGAAATCCGTCGCATGCTGATTGGCCGCGAGCTGTTTGCCGAGACTTGCTGACATGATCTCTTTCTTCAGCCGGGGTGTGAGTGCTTTGTTGCGTGGCATCTGGCGTGCCTGGCTGTTGATTGTGCCGCTGGTGCTGGCCTTGTCGCTGGTCCGGCTCGGGCAGTTGGCCTATTTTTGGCCGGCGGGGTTCAATGTGCCGGCGTCCGACGTGGCGATGATGGCGTTTCAGGGCTTGCGCTTTGACCTGAAAGTCAGCGCCATTGCCGGGGTGTTGTTACTGCTGGTCTTGCCTTGGGTGTCTGGCCGGGTGAATGTTCGCATCGGCGCGGCGGTGGTGTTTTTGTACGTCATGCTGTCGTTGGTCAATCTGCATTACTTCGGTTTTTACAAAACACCCATCGATTCGCTGGTGTTTGGCTTGATGGAGGATGACACCTCGGCCGTGCTGCACACCATCTGGAGCGATTTTCCGGTGATCTTTACGCTGCTGTTGGGGCTGCTCCTGAGCGCTGCCACCGTAGCCCTCCAGCATGGACTGCTGAAGCGACTGAACCCGGACACTATTCTGCAGACGCGCCATGTGGCGCTCAAGCTCAGCTGCGTGGTGATTGCTTTTTTTGCCCTGGTTTTTGCGGGCAAAGGCACGCTGCGCGAGATGGCTTTGCAGCGGCAGCACATTACCGTCACAACGTCCCAGTTTCTGAACGACATGGTGCCCAATGGGGTCATCGCCCTGAAGTACGCATGGGACAGCCGTGGTCTATCGCAAAATCTGCAGAACCCGCTGGCCGGTTTGCGCACCATGGGGTTTGACTCGCCCATGGCGGCGGCCCAGGTGCTGGGCTTGCCGCACAACAACGAAGCCGAGGTCAAGGCCGCCTTGTCGGCCCACGCTGCGTTGCCGGCGGGAACGCCGAAGAAAAACCTGGTGTTCTTCCTGATGGAATCCTGGAGTGCCGAGCCGATGCTCTACCAGGGCCCCAAGTTCAATGTGTTGGGGCGACTGGCCCCGACCCTGGACACCGCCTGCCATTTCAGTAATTTTGATTCGGCGCATGGCGGCACGCATCCCTCGCTGGAGGCGATTTTGTTTTCGACGCCCATCACGCCTTTGACGCTGGGCGACGTGGGGCGCAAACCCATTCCCTGGGCGATTGCGCAAGTGGCACGACAGGCCGGTTACAAGACACTCTTTGTCTCGTCGGTCCGTTCGGGCTGGCGCGACCTGAATCGGGTTTTGAAAGTCCAGGGCTTCGATGAGGTTGTGGATGCCAACACCCTCAAGGAAGCCTATCCTGATGCGGAATTGGGCCTTTGGGGCGTGTGGGATACCTACGTGTTCAAGTACCTGAGCAAGCGCCTGGCGGCCCAGCCGGTGGACAAGCCGATTTTTGTGTTTGTGCTGACTTCCACGAACCACCCGCCGTATGACCTGCCCCATGACTACCAGCGGGTACCCCGCGATATGAGCCTGTGGCGTGGTGAAACCAGTTCGGAGTTCCTGCAAATGAATCTGGACTCTTACCACTATGCGGCTGATCTGCTGGGCGGCTTTGTGCAAGACGTGCAAAAAGGGCCGCAAAAAGACCGCACCATCATCGCCGCCACGGGCGACCACAATGTGCGTTCCTTCGGCGTCTACGCCGAGGCCCAGCGCCGCTACCTGGTGCGCCAGGTTCCCTTTGTCATCTGGGGCGCGGGTCCGTCCTGCGGCCCGCAACAGGCCCTGCCGGCCAGCCACCGTGACATCTTCAGCACCTTGTTTCCCCTGGCCGGTATCGATGGCCCCTACATCAATGCCGGGCGCAACCTCTTGCGCAGCAATGTCAGCCCGGATGACCCCATCAATGCGCCGCGGGCCATGTTTTTTACCGGCGAAGCGCGCAATGCCCAAGGCATGTGGCAATTGGGAAACAAGAACTCTTTTGTTTGCTCCTCGGCGCAAAAGCCGGCGGCCAATTGCCAGTTCAATGCCTTGGACGATCAGCAGGAGCGCGCACGCTTTGGTTTACTGGACTGGAATGTACGGGTCTCGTTGAAAAAGCAATCTGCCACCGCTCCGCAATCCCCGGCGCGCTGAAAGTAGCCTCACCCATTGTTTAACATCGGCCCATGACCTCATCCTTAAAAGACCTCTTTGCCCATAACCGCGCCTGGGCTGCGCAGATGGAGCGCGAGCGCCCCGGTTTTTTCACCAACCTGAAAAGCCAGCAGAACCCCAAATACATGTGGATCGGCTGTTCCGACAGCCGGGTGCCGGCGAACCAGATCACCGGTCTTGAGCCGGGCGAGGTGTTTGTGCACCGCAACGTCGCCAACGTGGTGGTGCATTCCGACCTCAACGCCCTGTCCACCATCCAGTTTGCGGTGGAGCGGCTGAACGTGGAGCATGTGATGGTGGTCGGCCACTATGGCTGCTCCGGCGTGAAGGCGGCGCTGGAGGGTGTGCGCATCGGGCTGGCGGACAACTGGCTGCGCCATATTCAGGATGTGCGCGACATGCACCAGGGTTTGCTGGACGCATTGCCGGAGCATTACCGCTACGACGCGCTGGTGGAACTGAATGCCATCGAGCAGGTTATCAACGTGGCGCAAACCACGGTGATGCAAGACGCCTGGCTGCGCGGCCAGAAGGTCACCCTGCATGGATGGGTCTATGGCGTGCACGACGGCCTGCTCAATGACCTGCACATGACGGTGACCTGCGCCGATGATCTGGAGCCGCGCTACCGGGCGGCGGTCGCCCGCGTTGCGTCGGCCAGCCGCACGCTGTAGATTGTTAATGAAATTGACCTCTAGCCCCCGTCGGTATTGCGCAAGAAGCTATTAAAAAAAGAGCAATCATGTTCCCCACCCGTCTTGACTCCTCGCTCGCCTACGACATCGCCAAAGCCATGATGGATGGCTTTAACCGCCACTATCAGCTGTTTCGCACCGAGTCGGCCCGCGCCAAGCACCGGTTTGAGACGGCCGACTGGCACGGCCAGCAGCGGGCGCAGCGCGAGCGGATCGAGTTTTACGACCTGCGGGTGCGGGAGTGCTCGAACCGGCTGGAGCATGAGTTCAAGGCCGGTGAGCAGCCGATGGACATCTGGCAACAGATCAAGCTGCATTACATCGGCCTGCTGGTCAATCACCACCAGCCGGAGCTGGCCGAAACGTTCTTCAACTCGGTCACCACCAAAATCCTGCATCGCAGCTATTTCCAGAACGACTTCATCTTTGTGCGCCCGGCGGTCAGCACCGAGTACATTGAAAACGGCGAGTCCGAAGCGCGCCCGACCTACCGCTGTTATTACCCGACGCGCGACACCATGACGGCGGTGCTGGTGCAGATGGTGAACGACTTTGACCTGCGCAACCCCTTCGTCAACCTGCAACAGGACGCCGCCCTGGTGCAAGAGGCCATGGTCGAGCGGCTGGGCGACGCCAAGCTGCGCGCCAACTTCCAGATTCAGGTGCTGACCAGCCTGTTCTTTCGCAACAAGGGCGCCTACATCGTGGGCAAGTTGATCAACGGCTTCAACGAGTATCCGTTTGCGCTGCCGGTGCTGCCGAACAAAGAGGGCCAGGTGGCGATTGACGCCGCCCTGTTTGGCGAGGATGACCTGCTGATGCTGTTCAGTTTCGCCCGCGCCTACTTCATGGTCGACATGGAGATTCCCTCCGCCTACGTGCTGTTCCTGCGCAGCATGATGCCGCGCAAGCCGCGCAATGAAATCTACAACGCGCTGGGCCTGGCCAAGCAGGGCAAGACGCTGTTTTACCGCGACTTTCTGCACCACCTGAGCCACTCCAGCGACCAGTTCCGCATAGCACCCGGCATCAAGGGCATGGTGATGCTGGTGTTTGACTTGCCGTCTTTTCCGTACGTGTTCAAGGTTATCAAGGACTATTACCCGCCGCAAAAGGACACCACGCGCGAGCAGATCAAGGGCAAGTACCTGCTGGTGAAACAGCATGACCGGGTCGGCCGCATGGCCGACACGCTGGAGTACAGCGAGGTCGGCTTTCCGCGCGACCGCTTCAACGACGAGCTGATTGCCGAGATTGAGCAGTTTGCCCCGAGCCAGCTGGAAATTGTGGACCGCGATGGCGATGGCCGCCTTGAAGTCATCATCAAGCACGTCTATATTGAGCGGCGCATGATTCCGCTCAACATCTACCTGCAGGAAGCCTTCGACGCCGGCGGTGCGGAGCCGAACCCGGCCGAGGGCGCCGCGGCCCGGGCGCATGAGCAGATTGAGCGCGGCGTCATCGAGTACGGCAACGCCATCAAGGACTTGGTGGCGGCCAACATTTTCCCCGGCGACATGTTGTGGAAAAACTTTGGCATCACCCGCAATGGCAAGGTGGTGTTTTATGACTACGACGAGATCGAGTACATCACCGACTGCAACTTCCGCCGCGTGCCCCAGCCGCGCAACGAGGAAGAAGAAATGTCGGGCGAAATCTGGTACAGCGTCGGCCCCAAAGACGTGTTTCCCGAGACCTTTGCCCCGTTCCTGCTGGGCAATCCGGCGGTGCGCGAGGTCTTCATGAAACACCACGCCGACTTGCTGGATGCCGCCTTTTGGCAAAGCCACAAGGAGCGGATTCAGCAAGGCTACGTGTACGACGTGTTTCCCTACGAGCAGGACAAGCGCTTCCACGTCACTCATCCGGACGAGCAACTGCCGGCCTCGATTTGAGGTTCGCTCTTTATTTGATAGCTACTCACGCAGGCGCTGCCTGCCCTCCACCTGATTTTCATTGAAAGGACTAAAAATGACTACTTCCATCACAGACCCTATCGTTATTGTCGGAGCCGCCCGCACCCCCATGGGCAGCTTCCAGGGCGAGTTTTCTTCGCTGGCCGCGCATGACCTGGGTGGCGCTGCCATCAAGTCGGCGGTGGCGCGCGCGGGGGTGTCCGTCGAGCTGGTCGATGAAGTGCTGTTTGGCAATTGCCTGATGGCCGGCCAGGGCCAGGCGCCAGCACGGCAGGCGGCCTTCAAAGGCGGCTTGCCAATCAGCGCCGGCGCTGTGACCCTGTCCAAAATGTGCGGCTCCGGCATGCGCGCGGCCATGTTCGGCCACGACATGCTGCTGGCCGGCAGCGCCGACGTGGTGGTGGCCGGTGGCATGGAAAGCATGACCAACGCACCGTATTTGCTGCAAAAAGCCCGTGGCGGTTACCGCATCGGCCACGACCGCGTGATGGACCACATGATGCTCGACGGCCTGGAAGACGCGTACGAGGCCGGCCGCTCCATGGGCACCTTTGGCGAAGACTGCGCCGCCAAGTACAGCTTCACCCGCGAACAGCAAGACCAGTTCGCCATCACCAGCGTGCAGCGCGCACAGGCCGCGACCAAGTCAGGTGCCTTTGCCGCCGAAATCACCCCGGTGACCGTCAAGGGCCGCGCCGGGGATACCGTGATCTCGACCGACGAAGCCCCCGGCAAAGTCAAGCTGGAGAAGATCCCGACGTTGAAACCGGCGTTCAAAAAAGACGGCACCATCACCGCCGCCAGCAGTTCCAGCATCAGTGACGGCGCCGCCGCGCTGGTGATGATGCGGGCCTCGACCGCAGCCAAGATGGGCCTCACGCCGCTGGCGCGCATCGTCAGCCACGCCGTGCACGCGCAAGAACCCAACTGGTTCGCCACCGCCCCGATTGGCGCTGTGAACAAGGCGCTGGCCAAGGCCGGCTGGAGCGTCGGTGATGTGGACCTGTGGGAAGTCAACGAAGCGTTTGCCGTGGTGCCGATGGCGCTGATGCATGACCTGAAGCTGAGCCACGACATCGTCAACGTCAATGGCGGCGCCTGCGCGCTGGGCCATCCGATTGGCTGCAGCGGCGCCCGCATCATGGTCACCCTGATGTACGCGCTGCAAGCGCGCGGTCTGAAAAAAGGTGTCGCTACCTTGTGCATCGGTGGCGGCGAAGGCACGGCCGTGGCGCTGGAAATGCTATAAATTAAATAGCTATCTGCGCAGGACGGACGGGGGCTAGCGCCCCCTTTTTTATAAATTTGAAGAATGTTGGAGTGTCTGAACCATGTTGTTAACCCAAGACCAGGAAATGATCCGCGACGCGGTGCGCGACTTTGCTCAAGCTGAACTGTGGCCGCACGCCGCCAAGTGGGACAAGGAGCACACCTTTCCCAAGGAAGCGCACAAGGGCTTGGCCGCGCTGGGCGCCTACGGCATTTGTGTGCCGGAAGAATTTGGCGGCGCCAATATGGACTACCTGACGGTGGCGCTGGTGCTGGAAGAAATCGCCGCCGGTGACGGCGGCACCAGCACCGCCATCAGCGTCACCAATTGCCCGGTCAACGCTATCCTGATGCGCTACGGCAATGCCGCGCAAAAGAAGCAGTGGCTGACCCCGCTGGCACAAGGCCAGATGCTGGGCGCCTTTTGCCTGACCGAGCCGCATGTCGGCTCCGACGCCTCCAGCCTGCGCACCACGGCGGTGAAAGAGGGCGATGAATACGTCATCAATGGCGTCAAGCAGTTCATTACCAGTGGCAAAAACGGCGATGTCGCCATCGTGATTGCGGTGACTGACAAGGGCGCCGGCAAAAAAGGCATGAGCGCCTTCCTGGTGCCGACCAGCGCCCCCGGCTACGTGGTGGCGCGGCTCGAAGACAAGCTCGGCCAGCACTCCAGCGACACGGCACAGATCAATTTTGACGACTGCCGCATTCCGGTGGAAAACCTGATTGGAGCGGAGGGCGAGGGCTACAAGATTGCCCTCGGCGCGCTGGAGGGCGGCCGCATCGGCATTGCCGCGCAAAGTGTCGGCATGGCGCGCAGCGCGTTTGAGGTGGCGCTGGCCTATTCCAAAGACCGGCAAAGCTTTGGCACCGCCATCTTCAACCACCAGGCGGTCGGTTTCCGCCTGGCCGATTGCGCGACGCAAATTGAAGCGGCGCGCCAGCTGATCTGGCACGCCGCCGCCCTGCGCGACGCCGGTCGCCCTTGCCTGAAAGAAGCCGCCATGGCCAAGTTGTTCGCCAGCGAAATGGCGGAAAAAGTGTGCAGCGTCGCGATCCAGACGCTCGGTGGCTACGGTTATGTGAGCGACTTCCCGGTGGAGCGCATCTACCGCGACGTGCGGGTGTGCCAGATTTATGAAGGCACCAGCGACGTGCAGAAAATCATCATCCAGCGTTCATTGGCTTGATCGGTGGCGGGACAGTCGCCGCGCCTGGCGCCGGCGCTGTCTTGGCCTGAGCAGGGGAAATGTAACAATACCGCTGGCAAGGTTATTGCTGCCCCCTAAAAAACACGAGTCACACCCCTCCATGGTTTCCGTTCATCGCATTTTTGACGGCCGGCGACTGCTGGCCTTGCTCAGTCTCCTGCTGGTGGCCGGCTTTTTTGCCACCACGCTGGGCAGCTATTTCGTTTCCAAAAACGTCATTCGCCAGGCCATCATCGGGCAGGAACTGCCGCTGACTTCCAGCAATATCTACGTCGAATTGCAGAAGGATCTGGTGCAGCCGGTGGTGATTTCCTCCACCATGGCGCACGACACCTTCCTGCGCGACTGGGTGCTCAAAGGTGAGCAAAATGTCGACGAGATGAACCGTTACCTGCAGGAAATCAAGACGCGTTATGGCGCCTTCAGCAGCTTCTTTGTCTCCGAACGCAGTGCCAACTACTACACCGGCAGCGGCGTCCTGAAAAAAGTGTCGACCACCGAGCCGCGCGATGCCTGGTACTACCGGGTGCGTGCGCTGAAGGACGCTTACGAAATCAATGTCGACCTGGACCTGGCCAACAAAGACGCCATGACGATCTTCATCAACTACCGGGTGTTTGACTTTGCCGGGCAGTACCTGGGCGCCACCGGCATCGGCCTCACGATCGATGCCATGCACCGCCGCATCAAGGATTACCAGCAGCGCTACCAGCGCTCGATTTATTTCGTCGACACCAAGGGCCAGGTCGTGCTGGGGGGGCAAAAACCCCTGCAGGACCTGCACGCCCAGCCCGGCCTGCGCGACATCATTGACGGCATCCTGCGCGACAAAAACGGCGGCTACCAGTACGAGGCCGATGGCGTTACCTACCTGCTCAATGTGCATTACATCCCGGAGCTCAACTGGTACCTGTTTGTCGAGAAAGATGAGTCCGAGGCCCTGGTCGAAGTGCGCAAGACACTCTATATCAACCTCGCGATCTGCCTGTTCGTCACCCTGGTGGTGGTGATGCTGATGAACGTGTCGCTGTCGCGCTACCAGCGCCGCATTGAGGAGATGGCGTCCACCGACAAGCTCACCGGCATGCTGAACCGCCAGGCCTTCACCATCCTGATGGACAAGCTGCTGGCCGAGTACGCGCGCCAGGCACGGCCGGTGTCGATGCTGCTGCTGGACCTGGATCATTTCAAGCTCGTCAACGACCAGCATGGTCATGCGATGGGCGACCGGGCGCTGTGCCATGTGGCGGAGCGACTTCAGCAGGGCTTGCGCAAGTCCGACATTGCGGTGCGCTGGGGCGGTGAAGAATTTTTGGTGGTGCTCAACAATTGCGGCCTGGAGGAGGCGCAACTGATCGCGGAAAAAATCCGCCAGCGCATTGCCGAAGGAAACCTCGAAGTCGACGGCCAAGCCCTCCCGCTCACCGTCAGCATTGGGGTGAGCCAGTTCAGCGGCGCTGAGCCGACCGAGCAGACCATCAGCCGTGCCGACGCCGGGCTTTACCTGGCCAAGCAGGGCGGGCGCAACCGGGTCGCGGTGGCCCCCGCAGCCGCGCCCGCGCCGTGACATCCTGGCCGCAGACCTGTTAATTCGATTAATCCCAAGGAGACGTTCATGCCCATTACCAAAAGCTGTCAACAACTCGTGGCCGAGGCCATGGCCCAGGTCACCACCTATTCGGTGGCCGAGGTGCAGGCCCGCATGAACGATGGCCACACCCAAATCGTCGATATCCGCGACCCGCGCGAACTTGAGCGCGACGGCACGGTGGTCGGTGCCTACCCGGCGCCGCGCGGCATGCTGGAGTTCTGGGTCGACCCCGGCTCGCCCTATCACAAGCCCTTGTTTGCCGATGAGTCCAAAGAGTTCATCCTGTACTGCGGTGCCGGCTGGCGCAGTGCGCTGGCCGCCAAGGCGCTGCAGGACATGGGCATGACCAACGTGGCCCATATCGACGGCGGTTACGCCGCCTGGGTCAAACAGGGCGCCCCGATCGAAACGCTGGAAGAGCAGAAAGCACGGCGCAAACCGAAAGCCTGAGGGGCGGCGGTCTCTAATGAAATCAGCCTCTAGCCCCCGTCCGCTATGCAGGAGTAGCTATGAAATTTGAAGCAATCCTGTTTGACTGCGACGGCGTGCTGGTGGACAGCGAGCCGATCACCAACGGCGTCTTGCGCGACATGCTGGAAGAGCGCGGCTGGGCCATGACGCACGCGGCCTGTATGCGGTTTTTCGTCGGCAAGGCCGTGCGCGACGAACGCGCCACCATCGAGGCGCGCACCGGCCAGCCGCTGACCGAGGACTGGATGCAGCTGTTTTACGCGCGGCGCAACCGCGAACTGGACGCACGGCTGGAGATTATTGCCGGCGCCCACGCCGCCGTGGACGCGGCACACGCCCATGCCCAGCAACGCATCGCCTGCGCCTCGGGCGCGGACCGTCTCAAGGTGGAGATGCAGCTGCGCAAGGTTGGGCTGATCGACTTCTTTGCCGGGCGCATCTTCAGCGGCCACGAAATGCCGCGCTCCAAACCCGCGCCCGACGTCTACCTGGCGGCGGCGCGCCACCTGAACGCAGCGCCCGCGCAGTGTCTGGTGATCGAGGACACCTCGGTCGGGGTGACCGCCGGGGTGGCGGCGGGTGCCATGGTCTGGGCCTATTGCCCGCTGCCCGAGCAGGGGCCGGCACTGTTGCAGGCCGGCGCCAGCCGCCTGTTTAACGACATGGCCGAGTTGCCGCAGTTGCTGGCGGCGGCCTGAGTCGGTCGGCGCGGTCACGCCGCCAGGCCGGCTGCCTGTTTGGCAGGCATCGCGCTGCAGCCCGCGCCCGGTCTGGCTTTGCCGGGGTTGTTCCGGGTCTGGTACACAAAGTTATCCACAAAAATTGTGTATGAGAAATCAGGCTTGCGACGCCGCCCGCGGTGGGGCTCCGGTTGATTATTTATTTTGCAAAATTTGTGGCCGCTCTTTGGGTCAAGAGGTCTTTGGAGCGATCTTTCTGGTATGGGTTTTCATATCTTTGGCCTGGAATTCACGACTTATACGGTCTGCCTATTTGCCCGGCATCGTGTTGCAGCCCGCGCTGAATAAGGCTTTGAAGGGTTTTCCCTAGGCTGATGCACATAGTTATCCACAGAAGCTGTGGAATCAAATTTATTTGATTTAAATTTCGTGCTATTTTGGGCTGCCTGTTTGGCAGGCATCGCAGTACAGCCCGCGCTGGGCCTCGCTTTGGCGGGGTTGTTCCGGGGCTGGTGCACAAAGTTATCCACAATAATTGTGGAGTGACGGCCGAATGTTTTGTGCTAGGCCGCGAAGCCCCTAAACCCCACTAAATCCGCAAATCAAACCAGGGGTGCACCGGCGCGCCGGAACTCTGCCGGCGATTCACCGGTCCAGCCGCGAAAGGCGCGAATGAAGCTTTTTTCGTTCTGGAAGCCCGCCGCCTCGGCCACCTGCTTGATCGGGCGCGCGGTGCGCAACAGCAACTCCAGCGCCCGGTGCTTGCGCACGTCATCTTTGAGCGCCTGCAGCGAGGCGCCTTCGTCTTTCAGTTGCCGGTGCAGGGTGCGTGGCGAGACGTGCAGCAGGGCGGCCAGGGCCTCAGCGCTGTGGGTCAGCGTGGGATGGGCGACCAGCGCTTGGCGCACCCGCTGCACCAGCAGGCGGTCGCGCCGGTATTGCAGCACGGTCAGCGGCAGGGCGCGTTTCAGCATCTGTTGCAGGGCGGTCTCGTCGCGCCGCAGTGGCAGTGCCAGGTAGCGGGCATCAAAGCGGATGCCGGCCGGCGTCGTGTCGAACGCGGTCGGGCCGGAAAACAGCACGCCATACACGTCATGGTGCGCTGGCGCGCCAAACGGAAACTGCGCGCTTTGCAGCGGGATGCGCGAGTCGACCAGCCAGCAGGCCAGGCCGTGGATGTTGCACAGCACCGAGACCAGACAGAACTCGCGCAGCGCGCCCAGATCCCGCTGCTCGGTGATGGTCAGCGTTGCCGTGTCATCCGCCACCGTCAAATTCAGCGTAATGTCGTCCGTCAGCAGGCCGTGATGGCGGCACCAGCGCTTGAGCGCCACGTCCAGCGTCGGTGCGCTGAGGGAGGCGCGGGCCAGCATGCCGTAGCTGCCCCAAGGCAGGCGGCGGCTGAACCAGCCTAAGGCTTCGTCGTCCAGTTCCAGCATGGCGGCGCCGGAGATGCGCTCCATTTGTGCGGCGGTGATGCGGGCGGCTGGGGCTGTCAATGCGGTTGGCGCAATTTGTGCCAGCGCCAGCGCCTCGACCGGGCTTCGGTTGCGCTGGGTGTAGGCTTGCACAATCGCATGCACAAAAGCAATCGGCGTAACCGCTGGTCCAGGAGTGAGAGGGGACGCCAAGACAGGCGCCGGGGGTGCGTAAAAAGGCATGGGTTGGAGTATGTGGCCATGTGGCACGATTTGCAACCTATGTGGCCGGCGCAAAGAGGCGAGAGCCTCTATGCTTCCATTTGAGATGGTTTCTGGGGTCCGTGCCTCACAAGGAAATAAACATGACAACAACCTCTGTAAACACCCTGACCGCGCCGCTCTTGACGAGCAGTTTGTCCCGTGGTGCCACCGACGTGCCCTTGATCGAACAAACGCTGGGCGACTTCTTTGACTCCATGGTGGTCCGTCAGCCGGAACATGAGGCCCTGGTCAGCGCCCACCAAAGGGTGCGCTACACCTACCGCGAGTTGCAGGCCGCCAGCAACCAGCTGGCCAGTGCCTTGCTCGGGCTCGGGCTGAAACCGGGCGACCGGGTCGGCATCTGGTCGCACAACAACGCGCAATGGCTGCTGATGCAACTGGCCACTGCCAAAGTCGGCCTGATTCTGGTCAACATCAACCCCGCCTACCGCGTGGCCGAACTGGACTACGCCCTCAACAAGGTGGCGTGCAAGGCCTTGGTGACCATGGCCCGCTTCAAGACCAGCGACTACGTCGGCATGTTGCGCGAACTGGCGCCGGAACTGAGCACGGCGCAACCGGGCGCGTTGCAGTCGGTCCGCCTGCCGCATCTGCGCACCGTGGTCTGGCTGGACGAGCCGGGCCAGACGGAAGAGGTGCCGGGGCTGATGCGCTTCTCGACGCTGCTGGCGGCCGGTGATGCGGCTGACCCCCGCCTTGCGGTCACAGCCAAACTGCTGCACGCCACCGACCCGATCAACATCCAGTTCACCAGCGGCACCACCGGCTTCCCCAAAGGCGCCACGCTGACGCACCGCAACATTCTGAACAACGGCTTTTTCATTGGCGAAGCCATGAAGCTCACGCCGGCTGACCGGCTGTGCATCCCGGTGCCGCTGTACCACTGCTTTGGCATGGTGCTGGGTAACCTGGCTTGCCTCACGCACGGCGCCACCATTGTTTACCCGAACGACGGTTTTGATGCCTTGAGCGTGCTGCAAACCGTGCAGGACGAGCAATGCACCGGACTGCATGGCGTGCCGACCATGTTCATCGCCGAGTTGGATCACCCGCGCTTTGGCGAGTTCGATCTGTCCACCCTGCGCACCGGCATCATGGCCGGCTCGCCGTGTCCGACCGAAGTCATGAAGCGCGTGGTGCGCGACATGCACCTGTCCGAAGTCACCATCGCCTACGGCATGACCGAAACCAGCCCGGTCAGCTGCCAGAGCAGCACCAGCACGCCGCTGGAAAAGCGGGTGTCGACCGTTGGCTTGGTACAGCCCCATTTGCAGGTCAAGGTGATCGACCCCGTCACCGGAGAAACAGTGCCGCCCGACACCTCTGGTGAACTGTGCACGCGCGGTTACTCGGTGATGCACGGCTACTGGGAAGAACCGGGCCGCACCGCCGAAGCGATTGACGCCGCCGGCTGGATGCACACCGGCGACCTGGCGACGATGGACACGCAGGGTTACGTCAACATCGTCGGCCGCATCAAGGACATGGTGATCCGCGGTGGTGAAAACATCTACCCGCGCGAGATTGAGGAATTTCTCTACCGCCACCCCCAGATTCAGGACGTGCAGGTGGTCGGCATTCCAGACGCCAAATATGGCGAGGAACTGTGCGCCTGGATCATCCTGAAGCCGGGCCAAACCCTCAGCGAAGACGATATCAAGGCCTTCTGCAAAGGGCAGATTGCGCACTACAAGGTGCCGCGCCACATCCGCTTCGTCAGTGCGTTCCCGATGACCGTGACCGGCAAGATCCAGAAGTTCAAAATCCGAGAAGAAATGAAACTGCAGCTGGGACTGCAAGAAGACAAAACCGCCTGAAAGAAGTTGTATGCCCATTCTTGACACCAAACTCAACGCCCGCTCTGCGGACTTCCTGGCCAACGCCGCCGCCATGCGCGGCTTGGTTAATGACCTCAACGCCCAGATCGCCAAGGCGTCGCTGGGGGGCGGCGACGCCGCCCGCGCCAAGCACACCGGGCGCGGCAAGTTGCTGCCGCGCGATCGCGTGCAGATGCTGCTCGACCCCGGCACCCCGTTTCTGGAACTGTCGCCGTTGGCGGCGCTGGGCTTGTACCCGGACCGCGACGGCAGCGACAGCGCCCCCAGCGCCGGGGTCATTGCCGGCATTGGTCGCGTTAGCGGTGTCGATTGCATGATCGTCTGCAACGACGCCACCGTAAAAGGCGGCACCTACTACCCGATGACAGTGAAAAAGCATCTGCGGGCGCAAGAGATTGCGCAGCAAAACCGCTTGCCCTGCATCTATTTGGTGGACTCCGGTGGCGCCAACCTGCCGAACCAGGACGAGGTTTTTCCGGACCGCGACCATTTCGGCCGCATCTTCTTCAACCAGGCCAGCATGAGTGCGCAAGGCATCGCCCAAATTGCGGTGGTGATGGGCAGTTGCACGGCCGGCGGCGCCTACGTGCCGGCCATGAGCGACGAGGCCATCATCGTCAAGAACCAGGGCACGATCTTTTTGGGCGGCCCGCCGCTGGTGAAAGCCGCTACCGGCGAAGTGGTGACGGCGGAAGACCTGGGCGGCGGCGATGTGCACACGCGCCTCTCCGGCGTCGCTGACCATCTGGCCGAAAACGACCTGCACGCGTTGGCGCTGGCCCGTCTTGCGGTCTCGCATTTGAACCAAAAGAAGGCGCTAGCCCCCGCGCTGCTTGCGGTGACAGCTCCTAAATTTGAAGCAGAAGAGCTGTACGGCGTGATCCCGACTGACACCCGCAAGCCGTTTGATGTGCGCGAGATTATCGCCCGCATCGTCGATGGCTCCGAGCTGCACGAGTTCAAGCCGCGTTATGGCACCACGCTGGTCACGGGATTTGCCCATATCGAAGGCATGCCGGTCGGCATCATCGCCAACAACGGCATTTTGTTCAGCGAGTCGGCCTTGAAGGGCGCGCACTTTATCGAGCTGTGCTGCCAGCGCAAGATTCCGCTGGTGTTCCTGCAGAACATCACCGGCTTCATGGTCGGGCGCAAGTACGAAAACGAAGGCATCGCCCGCAACGGCGCCAAGATGGTCACCGCCGTGGCGACGGCTGCCGTGCCCAAATTCACCATCATCATTGGCGGCAGTTTTGGCGCCGGCAACTACGGCATGTGCGGCCGTGCCTTCAGCCCGCGTTTCTTGTGGATGTGGCCGAACGCCCGCATCTCGGTGATGGGCGGCGAGCAGGCGGCCAGCGTGCTGGCCACCGTGCGGCGCGACGGTATTGAACTCAAAGGCGGCGCCTGGAGCGCGGAGGAAGAAGAAGCCTTCAAGGCGCCGATCCGCCGCCAGTACGAAGAGCAGGGCCACCCTTATTTCGCCACCGCCCGCCTGTGGGACGACGGCATCATCGACCCGGCGGACACGCGCCGCGTGCTGGCGCTGGGCTTGAGTGCGTCACTGAACGCACCGATCCCCGATACCCAGTTTGGCGTGTTCCGGATGTAATGAAAAGAGACTCACATGTTTAACAAAATTCTCATTGCCAATCGGGGTGACCAGCCGCAAAGCGGCGCAGCAGCGCAGCTACATTGCCTGGTGCACGAAGTGCACGCAGGCGATTTTTTCTCGATGGAGTATTCACATGTTTAACAAAATCCTGATCGCGAATCGAGGAGAAATCGCCTGCCGCGTGGCAGCCACCGCCCGTCGCCTGGCCATCAAAACCGTCGCGGTGTACTCCGATGCCGACGCCAATGCCAAACACGTCAGCGTCTGTGACGAGTCGGTTTACATCGGCGGCAGCGCGCCCAAAGACAGCTATTTGCGCTGGGAAAACATCATCGCCGCCGCCAAGGCGACCGGCGCGCAGGCGGTGCATCCCGGCTACGGTTTCTTGAGCGAAAACGTCGAGTTTGCCCAGGCCTGCGCCGACGCCGGGCTGGTGTTCATCGGCCCGCTGCCGTCCAGCATCAAGGCGATGGGGCTGAAAGCCGAGTCCAAGCGGCTGATGAATCTGGCCGGCGTGCCGCTGGTGCCGGGTTACCACGGCGCCGACCAGGACCCGGCGCTGCTGCAGCGCGAGGCCGACAGCATCGGCTACCCGGTTCTGATCAAAGCCAGTGCCGGCGGCGGCGGCAAGGGCATGCGTGCCGTGGACAGCTCGGCCGAGTTTGCCGCGGCGCTCGCGTCCTGCAAGCGCGAAGCGATCAACAGCTTTGGCGATGACGCGGTGCTGATCGAAAAGTACGTGCAGCGGCCACGCCACATCGAAATTCAGGTCTTTGGCGACACGCTGGGCAACTATGTGTACCTGTTTGAGCGCGACTGCTCGGTGCAGCGCCGTCACCAGAAGGTGCTGGAAGAGGCGCCGGCACCCGGCATCACCGAGGAATTCCGGCGGCAAATGGGCGAGGCCGCGGTGGCGGCGGCCCGCGCCGTGGACTACGTCGGCGCCGGTACGGTGGAGTTCATCGTCGAGCAAAAGCCCGATGGTTCCATGATTTTCTTCTTCATGGAAATGAACACCCGGTTGCAAGTCGAGCATCCCGTCACCGAAGCCATCACCGGCCAGGATCTGGTGGAGTGGCAACTGCGCGTGGCGTCAGGCGAAGCTTTGCCCTTGCGTCAAGACCAACTCAAAATCACCGGTCATGCCATCGAAGCGCGCATATGCGCCGAAAACCCGGACAACAACTTTTTGCCCGCCACCGGCGCGCTGCACGTCTATGGCTTGCCCGAGTGCGTCACTTTTGCGCGCAACAGCGGCGGCGTTCGGGTCGATTCCGGCGTGCGTGAGGGTGATGTCATTTCGCCGTTCTACGACTCGATGGTGGCCAAGCTGATCGTACATGGCGAGACCCGCGAGCAGGCGCTGTCCCGGCTCGACTCCGCGCTGGCGCAGACCCACATCGTTGGTTTGAGCACCAATGTGCAGTTTTTGCGCAACGTGGTGCAAAGCCGCTCGTTTGCCCAGGCCGATCTGGACACCGGACTGATTCCACGCGAAGAGGCGGTGCTGTTTAACCAGGAAAAAGTCGGCTTGACCCTGGCCGTGGCCGGCGCCATTGCGCACACCCTGCTGCAGGAAAAAGAAGCAGAAGCGCAAGTGGCCAGCCGCGCCGTCTGGCTCGACCCGTGGGCGCGGCAGGATGGCTGGCGCTCGCATGGGCCCAGTTCGCGCCGCTTTGACTTTGAATTTCAAGGGGCGCGGCAGCTCGTGCACCTGACCACGCTGCACGACGGCGCGCTGCAACTGGGCGTGGCGGGCGAGGTTGGCGTGTTCTCGTTTGCGCCCGTCATTCATGGCATCGATGTGCGCTTTGCAGAAAAACGCCAGATCGTGAATGTTTATACAAATGGGGCTGTAGCGCACGTCTTTGCTGCGCGAGGTGCTACGCAAATAATAGCGATTGACGCGCTGGCGCATGCCGGCGACACGCAGTCGGAGGGCGGCCGCCTGACCGCGCCGATGCCGGGCAAAGTGGTGTCGTTCGCCGTCAAGGCCGGCGAAACAGTCACCAAAGGCCAGGCGTTGGCGGTGATGGACGCCATGAAGATGGAACACACCATTGCCGCCCCGATGGACGGCGTGGTGGCCGAGTTGCTCTACGCGCCGGGCGACCAGGTGACCGAGGGCGCGGAGCTGCTCAAGCTGGTCGCGGCTTAAGGCCGGTTACGCCGGTTACGCTTGGCGCCCATGAAAATCACTTTTTGTTGCGCCGAGACCAAGTCCGAGCCCTGGCTGGCTGGCCTGCGCGCGGCCTTGCCGGCGGCCCAGGTGGACCTCTGGCAGCCGGGCGCACCGCCGGCCGACCATGCGGTGGTCTGGACGCCGCCGCAACAGTTTTTTGACGAGCAGCCGCAACTGCGCGGCGTGTTCAATATTGGCGCCGGCGTCGATGCGCTGCTGAAGCTGCGCCTGCCGCCGCAGGCCCGGGTGGTGCGGCTGGATGACGCCGGCATGTCGGTGCAGATGGCCGAGTACGTATGCCACGCCGTGATCCGGCACTTTCGCGAGTTCGACGCTTACGAAGCGGCGATGCGGGCCGGCCAGTGGTCGTACCGCAAGCCGCGCAACCGGGCCGATTTCGCTGTTGGCGTGATGGGGCTGGGCGTGCTGGGTGAACGTGTGGCGCGGGCGTTGCAAATGTTCGAATTCCCGGTGAACGGCTGGAGCCGCAGCGCCAAAAGCATTGACGGCGTTCGGAGCTTCTGTGGCGCGGAACAGTTCAACGACTTTCTGGCATCCACCAAGGTGCTGGTCAACCTGCTTCCGCTCACGCCCGATACCCGCGACATCATGAACCGTGAAACCCTGTCCCAACTGCAGCCGGGCGGCTATGTCATCAACGTGGCACGCGGTGCGCACCTGGTGGACGAAGACCTGATCGCGCTGCTGGACAGCGGACATCTGGCGGGCGCCACACTCGACGTCTTTCGCACCGAGCCCTTGCCGGCGGCGCACCCGTTCTGGCAGCACCCCCAAATCACCCTCACGCCGCACACCTCGGCCCGCACCTTGCGCGAAGAATCGATTGCGCAGATTGCGGGCAAGATACTGGCGCTGGAACAGGGCTATTGCGTTGCCGGTATCGTGGACCCCGTGCGCGGCTACTGAAATACGCTGCGCCGGCCAAAATTTAGGAAAACAAGATGAGCATCCCTACCCGAGTCAAACTGGTCGACGTCGGCCCCCGCGACGGCCTGCAAAACGAAAAACAGCCGGTGCCAGCCGCCATCAAGATCGAACTGGTGCACCGGCTGCAGGACGCCGGCCTGACCGAGATCGAGGTCACCAGCTTCGTGTCGCCCAAATGGGTGCCGCAGATGGCCGACAACGCCGAAGTGATGGCGGGCCTCCAGCGCAAAGCCGGTGTGCGCTATTCGGTGCTGACGCCGAATTTGCAGGGCTTTGAGGCGGCACTGAAGTCGAAACCGGACGAGATTGTTGTGTTCGGCGCCGCCAGTGAAGCCTTCAGCCAGAAGAACATCAACTGCTCGATCGCCGAAAGCATTGAGCGTTTTGCCCCCGTGGTGCAGGCGGCGCGCGCTGCCGGCATCTATGTGCGCGGCGCCATGTCCTGCACCGTTGGTTGCCCGTATGAGGGCGAGATTGCGCCGGAACGCGTCAGCTACTTGGCCGGTCTGATGAAGGGCATCGGCGTGCAGCACGTCGGCGTGGCGGACACCATCGGCGTCGGCACGCCGCTCAAGGTGCAGCGCGCCATGGAAGCGACGCTGAAACATTACGACATCAATGACGTGTCGGGCCACTTTCACGACACCTATGGCCAGGCTTTGGCCAACACGCTGATCTGTTTGCAAATGGGGGTCTGGCAGTTTGATACCTCGGTCGCCGGTTTGGGCGGTTGCCCGTACGCCAAGGGCGCGACCGGGAACGTGGCCTCCGAAGACGTGGTCTATCTGCTGCACGGCATGGGCATCGAAACCGGCATTGATCTGGATAAATTGGTCGACGCCGGCAAATTCATCAGCGATTTTCTGGAACGTAAGCCCAATTCGCGCGCCGCCACGGCCCTGCTCAACAAGCGGGTGGCCTGAGATGAGTACGCTTGAGTTGACGGCGCCCGCCGCTAAAGAAGTGATAAATGCTCCTGAATTAATAGCTGCTCGCGCAATACTGGCAAGGGCTGCAATTGATAATGTGCCTTCACCCTGCATCTCGGTGTGCCGCATGAGCAAATTGACCGATTGGTGTGAGGGCTGCTACCGCACGATCGACGAGATTCGCCAGTGGAGTCAATCAGATGACGCGGCCAAGCGCGCGCTCTGGCTGCAGATTGAACAGCGCGTCGCGAAGAGCTTGCTATGAAACACATCACCTGCTACCTGGATTTCATTTCGCCCTACGCCTACCTGGCGTTTGAGAAGCTGCCGCTGGCCCTGATGGGCCACAGCTACAGCATGACCTACAAACCGATTCTGTTTGCCGCGCTGCTCAAGCACCACGGGCAACTGGGTCCGGCCGAGATGCCGCCCAAGCGCGACTGGACTTACCGCCAGGTGCTGTGGCTGGCACACACCCAGAAGGTGGCGCTGCAATTGCCCGCGAGCCACCCGTTCAACCCGCTGCCGCTGTTGCGCCTAGCCGTGGCCAGCCATGCAGAGGGTCTGCCTAACCGCTATGTGGTGGAAACCCTGTTCAAACATGTCTGGCAGGGCGGGGCCGAGGCCGCCGACCCGGCGCGGCTGGAGGCGTTGACCGCGCAACTGGCGCCGCAGCGCGCCGTCAATAGTGATGAGGTCAAGACCCAGCTGAAGGCGCATACCGATGAGGCCATCGCGCTCGGTGTTTTTGGTGTGCCCACCTTTGTGGTGGACGGCAAACTGTTTTGGGGTTTTGACGCGCTGCCCATGCTGCAGTCCTACCTGGCGGGTGATCCGTGGTTTGATGAGGCGTGGACCTCGGTTGCAAGCGTGGCGCAAGGCATCCGGCGTTGAATCCCATGACTTATGCCCAATGCTTTCAATTTTTCCGCCTCGCCGTTTGATTGCCTGAACCCGGACGAGCAGCGTCTGGTTCGCGACAGCGTCGACGTGGTTTACTTCCGCGCGACCGAAACGATTCTCGAAATCGGAATCGCGCCGACGCACCTCTTCGTCATCATCAAGGGTTTCGTCACCCAGCTCGACGGCGACGAGGTCATCACCACCTACGGGCCGGACGACTGTTTCGATGGCCGGGGCCTGGTGGCCGGCAAGGTCAGCAGCCGTTTTGTGGCGGCCGAAGAAGTCGTTGCCTACCAGTTGGCCCATCAGGCGGTCAGCGACCTGATTGCCTCGAACGCCACCTTTGGCGCGTTGCTGTTTTCGGATCTGAGCAACAAGCTCAGCGCCCTGTCGGCGCGCAAGAGCCAGCACGAGCTGCAATCGCTCACCTTGTCCCGCGTGGACGAGGCCTTCTTACGCCCGGCTCATTTTGTCGAGGCTGACACGGACATTCTGTCGGTCGTCAAACTGTTTCAGGCCGAGCGCACCTCCAATGTGCTGGTGCGCGACACCAAGACGGAGCCGCCGCGCTTGGGCATTTTTACCGCCACGGCGCTGCAGCGCGCCATTCTGGATGGCCGCCCGCTGGACCAGCTGGCGGTGGGTGAGTTGGCCAACTTTTCCCTGATCGAAGTTCGCCCCTCCGACCAGCTCGGCGATGCCATGGCGGTGATGTTGCGGCACCGCGTGCACCGGGTCGTGGTGGTGGAGGGCAAGCAGGTGGTGGGAATTCTGGAGGCGCTGGACCTGTTCAGTTTCCTGTCCAACCAGTCGCACCTGATCACGGTGCAGATCGAGGAGGCGAAAGACCTGGCGGGTCTGAGTCAGGCGGCGGCCAAGATTACCCGCATGATTGTGTTGCTGCATCGCAGTGGCTCGCGCGTCAACCTGATCGCCAAACTGGTGCAACAGCTCAATGCCCGCCTGTTCGAGCGCGCCTGGCACCTGATCGCACCCGCGGACCTGGTGGCCAACAGCTGCCTGTTTGTGATGGGCAGCGAGGGCCGGGGTGAGCAACTGTTGAAGACCGATCAGGACAACGGACTGATCTTGCGTGACGGCTATGTCCCGCCCGACGACCTGGACGCGATCTGTCAGCAGTTTTCCAGCGCCCTCAAGGATTTTGGTTACCCGCCCTGTCCGGGCCACATCATGGTGAACAATCCGCAGTGGCGCAAAAGCGCCAGCGAATTCGGCCAGATGACACGCCAGTGGCTGATCCTGCCCGACGTCGACAGCCTGATGAACCTGGCGATTTTTATGGACGCGCACGCCGTCTGCGGTGATGCCCATCTGCTGGAGACGGTGCAGAAGGGTCTCATGGCGTTGGCCCTCGACAACGACGCCATGCTGAGCCGGTTTGCCGCCGCGATCGACGCCTTTGGCAGCAGCGCCGGCTGGTGGAACCGGCTGCTGGGCATGGGCGACGCCAACCAGCAACTCAATCTCAAAAAAGAAGGTATTTTTCCGCTGGTGCATGGTGTGCGCAGCCTGGCGCTGGCGCACCGCGTGACGGAAACCAGCACCACGGCGCGCATTGCCGCCTTGGTGAAGGACGGCAAGCTGGAGGCGAACCTGGGCGCTGACCTAACGGACAGCCTGTACTTCTTCATGGGGCTCAAGCTCAAGGCCGGGCTGGCTGAGCTGGACACGGGCAAACCGGTCACCGGCACGATTAACGTGAGCCGACTCAGCAGCCTGGACCGTGACCTGCTGAAGGACACGCTCGGCGTGGTCAAACGCTTCAAGGTGCAGCTGCGCCATCGCTTCCATCTGGAAGCGATGGGATGAACGCCTTATTCTCCCCGCCTCGCTGGTGGCGCACGCTCAAGCGCGAGTGGCTGCTGTACCACCTGGGCGACCCGGCGTTTCGCTTCATGTTTGACGAGCCGCCGGCCAACGAATGGGTTTCACTTGACTGCGAGACGACCGGTTTGAATACGCGCACGGACGAGATCATCTCGATTGGGGCGGTGCGCATTGTCGGCAACCGCATCATGACCAGCGAACGGTTGGAGTTGCTGGTGCGGCCCGAGCGCGGTATCTCCAGCGAGAGCGTGCGCATACATCGATTGCGCGAAAGCGACGTGGCCCAGGGCCTGCCGATTGAAGACGCCATGAAGCAGTTGCTGCATTTCATCGGCAGCAAGCCGCTGGTGGGCTATTACCTGCAGTTTGATGTCGCCATGATCAACCGGGCTCTCTTTCCCCTGCTGGGCCAAGGCCTGCCGCAAGTCAAAATCGAGGTGTCGGCGCTGTATTACGACTACAAGTTCCGGCAGCTGCCGGCCTACCGGCAGCAGGACAATGCCGACATTGACCTGCGGTTTGCCACCTTGATGAACGAGCTGAACCTGCCCCTGCGCGAGGCGCATGATGCACTGAACGATGCGGTGATGGCGGCGCTGGCGTTCATCAAGCTGCGCCAGTTACGCGGCGAGTGACTTCAACAGCGGTCATTCCTCGAGGAATTCAATCACGACCGAAAGGCCGCTGCCACCCTGCGCAGGCGCTTCAACCCGTATCGCGCCCCCGCATTGGGATGCGAGCTCTTTGACAATGGCCAGGCCGAGGCCGCTGCCGGTGGAATCGGTGCCGCCGATGCGGTAGAAGCGCTGAAAGATTTTTTCCCGGTTTTCAAGCGGTACGCCGGGTCCATTGTCTTCAACCGTCAGGGCAATTTTTCCTTCGGTGGACTGTATCCGCACGGTCACCACGCCGTGGGCTGGTGTGTACCGAATCGCGTTGTCGATGAGGTTGACCGCAATTTCCCGCAGCGCCGCGGGATCCGTTGAAATGACCACGTCACTGCCGCTGCGCTCAAAGCCCAAATCAATCTGCTTGTGGTGCGCCTGAACGGCCAAGTCCTCCAGAACTTTTTGAACGATGTCGCAGCACGTTTGCATTGACGTCGGTATCCTGGCTGCGACGTAGGCTTCCGCCGAAGAGAGCGTCAAGAACTGGTTGACGAGGCGCGTGGTCTGCTGCAGTGTCTTGCGTGCCGCAAGCAGCGACAGATCGCCGCTCTCTTTGTTTTCAGCACGCAGCGCATCGCTGATTTGGGTGTTCAAGACGGCCAGCGGCGTGCGCAGTTGATGCGCCGCGTTCTGGATAAAGGTGCTGCGCAGGTGGGTGTAATTTTCCAGTCGCTCGATGTAGTCATTGAAAGAATCTACCAACGGGGTTAGCTCTGCGGGAATCTTGTGGGTCTGCAGTTTTTGAAGCGAGCCTTCTTGGCGCGCACGAACATCGTTGCGAAGTCGAATCAAGGGTTGCAGACCGCGGTGCAGGCCAAACAGAATGAAGATCGTCGCCAGCGCCAGTATCAGCAACTGTTGCCCCACCGCGTGCAGCCAGAGCCTATAGGTCAGCTGCCGGTGGGCACGCGTGGTTTGCGCCACTTCCACGACCACGACCACGGGCAGGGCGGACGGATTGCCAATGACCGGCTGAAAAAAAGCGACCACGCGCACCGTCTCCCCGCGCATGGTGGCACCGAAGAAGTAAGGCGAATCGGTTGAAAAATGCACCGCCGGTACCGGCAGATCGGTGTAGCCGGACAGCAGCTGTCCACCGCCGGTCGTCACGCGATAAAAAATCCGGTCGGATTCTTCTGACTGGAAAAGCTCCAGGGCGGCGGGCGGTATCTGATGTTGGAATGATCCATCTTCAAAGCTGATCTGTTCGGCAATCATTCGTGCCGAGCCCAGCAGCAGCCGGTCCTGAACAACTGACGCCGTGTCCACCGAACTCTTGAAGGTGAGCCAGGTGTCCACCGCGACGGCGCACGCCAGGGGCAACAAAACCCAGACCAACAACTGCTTTCGAAGGCTGCTATTCATTCCCGGCCTGACGCAACAGGTAGCCCAATCCACGCAGTGTCATGATTTCCGCCGAGCTGGGTTCGAGTTTCTTGCGCAGGCGGTGCACATAGATCTCGATGGCATCCGTAGAGGTTTCCTCATTCAGGGAAAACAGGCTTTGCGCGAGTGCCTGTTTGGTGACGGTGGTGCCGGTCTTGCGCACCAGCACCTCCAGCACGGCTCGCTCCCGGGGCGTCAGCGCCAAGGGCTGTTGTGCAATCTGGAATTCGCGCGTGTTGGTGTTGTAGCTCAGGTCGCCGCAGGCAATCAGGGGGCTGGCCTGGCCTGATGATCGCCGCATGAGAACGCGGATGCGCGCTTCGAGCTCTTCGATTTCAAAGGGTTTCGCCATGTAATCGTCGGCGCCCTGGTCAAGTTCGCTCACCCGGCTTTGGATGGTGTTGTTGGCGGTGAGCACCAGCACCGGCGTCGTGTCCTGCCGCGCTCGCAGGCGTCGCAACACTTCTTTCCCGTCCAGCTTGGGCAAGGCGAGATCGAGAATGACCAGGTTGTATTTTTCTGACTTCAAGGCGAAGTCAGCATCTGCGCCGTTGTCGAGGCAGTCCACCGTGTACTGCTCTTTGCGTAGGGTGCGTGCCAGCCATTGCGCCAATTCGGCGTTGTCTTCGACTACCAGGATTCGCATGGCAAGCAGGTCTTGTGATGTGGCTCAAAAAGCATGGCAGATCATAGTCGTGGGGGTTCTTGTTGGTAGTTTCCCTAGGTTTCAGGAACTGAAAGCGAACTGAAAGCCGCGTCCATTTATCGTCCCCTACCAAATCAACTCAGGAGCCTCCATGAAATCAAATCTCACTCCAACCCGTCTTTTCCAGGCGCTGGCCCTTGTCGCTGTTGTGCTCGCGTCCTCCGTGGCCGTGGCGGCGGACAAAGTGACCATCATCGTTGGCGGCTACGAAAAGCAGATTTACTTGCCTGCCAAACTGGCAGAGGGCTTGGGCTATTTCAAGGCCGAGGGGCTGAACGTTGAACTGTTGAACGACGCTTCGGGGGTGGATGCTGAAAATGAAATGCTGGCTGGCGCGGTGCAAGGGGTTGTCGGTTTTTATGACCACTGCGTCGATTTGCAGACCAAAGGGAAATACGTTCAATCCGTGGTGCAATTCAGCCAGGCCCCGGGTGAGGTTGAACTGATTTCCAACAAGCACCCAGAAATCAAATCCATGGCCGACTTGCGCGGCAAAAGCCTGGGTGTTACCGGCTTGGGTTCTTCGACCAATTTTCTTACCCAATACCTGATGGTCAAGTCAGGCGTTCCGCTGGGTGAGTTTTCGACCATTCCCGTGGGTGCGGGCACGACCTTCATCGCCGCCATGACGCAGGACAAGATTCAGGCGGGCATGACGACAGAGCCCACCATCTCGCGTTTGCTCAAGACTGGAGAGGCGCGTGTTCTGGTGGATTTGCGCTCTATGGAGAAAACCAAGCAAGCACTGGGTGGCGCCTATCCCGCCGCGTCGCTGTATATGCCAACCGATTGGGTGGTAAAAAATAAGCCGACCGTGCAAAAGTTGGCCAATGCCTTTGTTAAAACGCTGAAATTCATTGACACGCACAGCGCCGCTGAAATCGCCGAGAAGATGCCGAAAGACTTTTTTGCGGGCGACAAAGAGGGCTACATCAAGGCCCTGGCCGATGGCAAAAGCATGTTCACGGCCGATGGCGTGATGCCTGTGGGCGGTCCTGAAACCGTGCTCACCGTGCTGTCCGCCTTTTCCAAGAACGTCAAGGGAAAAACGGTTGACCTGTCAAAAACCTACACCACTGAGTTCGTCAAGAACGCCAAGTAAGCCGGAGCACGTGATGACTTCTCAAAACAACAGCCCGGCGATTGAACTGATCAACGTCAGTCGCCGTTTTCTGACGCCGGATGGCAAATCCATGACCGCCCTGCGGAACTTCAACATGACGGTGGAGCAGGGCGAATTCGTCGCCGTGGTGGGGCCCACCGGTTGCGGTAAATCCACCACGCTGAACCTGGTCACGGGGCTGGCCAAACCCTCCGCCGGTGAGGTTCGGGTGATGGGCGCCCCTGTGTCCGGCATTCATCCCGGCATTGGCTTCGCCTTCCAGACGGATGCCTTGTTCCCCTGGCGCAACGTGATTGATAACGTGGTGGCGGGTCCGCTTTTTCGGGGCGTCCCGAAAGAGCAGGCCTATGCCAAAGCGCGCGAGTGGCTGGCGCGGGTGCACCTGTCAGGGCACGAAACGAAATTTCCCCATCAGCTGTCCGGTGGTATGCGCAAGCGGGTGTCGCTGGCCCAGACCTTCATCAATGAGCCGCAAATTTTGTTGATGGATGAACCGTTTTCCGCGCTGGATGTGCAGACCCGCGTCTTGATGCACGAAGAGCTGCTGAGCCTGTGGTCGCAAGCCAAAGCGTCGGTCATTTTTGTCACCCACGACCTGGAAGAAGCCATTGCACTGGCCGACAAGGTTTATGTACTCACATCAGGCCCGGCCACGGTCAAGTCGGTGTACCCGATTGATATTCCCCGGCCCCGCATCGTGAGTGAAATCCGCTACGACAAGAACTTTATCGACATTTCGCGCACCATTTGGGATGACCTGCGCGACGAGGTGCAGCGCGGTGCTGCACGTGAAGAGGCCTTGGCGGCCTGAGGAACTGACATGAGCAATGCAACTATTTCTGTGGGCCCCGTTTTTCAGCCAGGCACCTCTGACGCCGAAATCGAAGCCAAGGCGGCCCAAACGGCTCGCCAGCGCAAGTTCACCGTTTATTTCTGGCGTTACTTCATCCTCATCTTCTTTCTCGGTGGCTGGGAATTGGCGGTCAAGTTCAAGCTGATGGACGTTTTCTTTTTTTCAAGTCCGTCGGACATCATCATGCGACTGGTGGAATGGATGGTGGACGGCACGTCGGAGGGGCCGCTGTGGTTCCACCTCTGGGTCACGATGGAGGAGTCTCTGCTGGGCTTCTTCTCGGGGTCCATCGCCGGCATCGTGGCGGGTATTGCCCTGGGGCGCAACCGGATGCTGGCCGATGTGTTTTCGATTTACATCAAGGTGATCAACTCCGTACCACGGGTGGTGTTGGCGCCAATTTTTATCATGATCTTTGGTCTGGGTCTGACGTCCAAGGTGGCATTGTCTTTTGTCATGGTGTTTTTTGTGGTGTTCTCCAACGCGTTTCAAGGCGTGGTGGAGGCCGACCGTAATCTGCTGGCCAATGCCCAGATCCTGGGTGCCAGGGGTTGGCAGCTCACCCGCTCGGTGGTCATCCCATCGGCCATGAGCTGGATTTTTGCCTCCTTGCACGTGAGTTTTGGCTTCGCCATTGTGGGCGCGATCGTTGGTGAATTCGTCGGCGCCCGCTACGGCATTGGCTTGCTCATCAACGTGGCCAAAGGTTCGTTTGACGCGGCCGGCATGTACGCCGCCATCGTGATCATCATGGTGGTGGCCCTGGCTGCGGAATACCTCATGACGCTGGTGGAGAACCGGCTGGCAAAATGGCGCCCGGCGCCACTGCAAGAACTGCATTGAGTTTTGAATTGGAAAGGCTTGAAATAAAACCGTATTTCAGCTTTTTCGGGTGGGGCGGGTTGACTGGAAACGGATAATTTACGCGGGCTTCAAATCTCAGAGATACTCTCGCAGAGTTGAAAATTATTAGTTTCTGAACCGAAGTCTGCGCACATGGTCTTTTTATCTCGGGAAATCCTTTGTATCGCCTCCCCGCCAGCCATTCGCATTGCTTCGTGGGTTGCGCCGCTAAGGCGTCGTGCGAAGGCGATGGTTCGCGGCGGCCTTGGCGGTATGCTGCTCGCGTTGTGTGGTCTCGGCAGCGCGTACGCGGCCGCTCCAGAATGCGCCCGGACCTACACGCTGGCATTGCATGATCACGGCTTGCTCTATTCCGCCATCACCGACACGGGCATCGATAAAGATTTTTCTGACGAACTCATGCGCCGCAGTGGCTGCAAATTTGTCGTCAGCTTCATGCCGCGTGCCCGCATCTGGCAACTGATCGAGTCCGGCGCACTCGATTTCAGTCTGTCTGGCATCACCAATGCCGAGCGCGACCGGTTTGCGTCCTTCGCCTGGTACTTCAGCAATAAATACTATTTATTGGTTCGCAAAGATGCCAATGTGCTCAGTCTGGCTGATTTCGAACGCAACGAGCGTCTTCAGTTGGGCGTTATTCGCAGCTTCCGTTACAGCGAAACGGCCAACCGGTTTGTCGATAAACTGCATGCCGCCAATCGCGTCAGCCAGGCGGGCGGTCTTTCTCCGTTGTATCAGACGCTGATCCTCAATCGTATCCAGGGCATGGTGATCGAGCCCTTCGATTACCCGGCGCTGGAGGAAAAGAAGATCCGGGATCTCACTGCCGTCATCGAGTTCAACGATCGCTCCGTTCCCCACGGCCTCATCATGTCAAATAAAGCGCTATCGCCGTCAGAGCAAGAAAATTGGAGGCGGCTGGTCAATGGCATGCGTACCGACGGCACCGTTCGCCGCATTTTTGAAAAATACTTCACGCCTGATCTGGCGGCCGCCTTGGTCGATTTTCAGGCGCCCCGGTGACCGCCGCGCGTCTGCTCCTGCTGCCCTGGTTGATCTTGATCGCCGGAGTGGGTGTCACCTGGATGGCTTGGGATCACGAGCGCGAGGCGACCCGCAAGGAGTTGCATTCGCAGTTTGATTTTTCCCTGCGCGATGCAGTCAGCCGGGTCGAGCAACGCATGGCCGCCTACGAACAAATGCTGCGCGGGGTGCAGGGCCTGTTTGCCGCCACCGGCGTGATGGACCGCGCCACTTTTCGCGATTATGTTGGCTCGCTTCAATTCGATGCCAATTTTTCAGGCATCCAGGCCATTGGCATCGCCGAGCAAGTGACGGCTGCGCGAAAGAACGCCCATGTCGACGGGATGCGCCGATTGGGCTTCTTCGACTACGCCATCACGCCTGATGGCCCGCGAGAAAGCTATGCGCCCGTTATTCAGCGCGAACCCTACGTTGGACCGAATCAAATCGGACCGGGTTTTGATGCCTGGAATGACCCCGTGCGACGGCTCGCCATGGCGCAAGCGCGCGATTCCGGCATGGCGACGATTTCCGGTAAGGTTCGCCTGACGGTAGATGCCGAGGCCGAGGTCTCACCTGGTTTCATCATGTACCTGCCGATTTATGCCCGCGGACAGCCGCATGACAACGTTGCACAGCGTCGCGAGCACCTTGTCGGTTGGGTCTTTTCGTCCTTTCGCATCAAAGACCTTATGGCCAGTCTTTATGGAGAACAATCGCCGGGCCTCGCCTTTTCCATTTACGACGGCGTCGAGCCGTCGGACGCCGCACTTCTCTACCGATCCGCGGACACAGACGGTCAGCATCAGCAGAGCACTCTTGCCGCCAATGAATACCTGGTCGTCGCAGGCCACACCTGGACCCTCGCCATGAGCGCCCAGGACGACTTTGAGGCCCGCTTTGGCCGTGACGCTGCTGCGCGCATTGCGGTCGCTGGCACGGGACTCAGCCTGTTGCTGGCGTTGCTCGCCTGGCTGATGGCCACTGGGCGTGCCCGGGCTCTGCAACTGGCCGCCGAGATGACCCGAGAGTTGCGCGAAAGCGAGCAGCGCTGGGCCTTCGCCCTTGAGGGTGCCGGCGATGGCGTGTGGGACTGGAACCTGCAAACGCGTGTTGCAATTACCTCCCAGCGCTGGAAAGACATTGTGGGGCGCGACGTCAACACCATTGACGATTGGGAAAAACTGATTCACCCCAACGACCAGTCGCAGGTCATGGCCGCCATCCAAATTTGTTTTGCCAGTCGACCTGGCTCTAGCGTCACCTGCATTGCCGAATACCGTATCCGGTGCGGTGACGATCAGTGGAAATGGGTCCTCTCGCGCGGCATGGTGGTCGAGCGCAATGCCGACGACCTTCCGCTGCGCATCATCGGCACCATCACCGACATCAGTGATCGCAAGCTGGCGGAAGAAAAGATCGAGGAATTGGCTTTTTTTGATTCCCTGACCCATTTGCCTAACCGGACACTGCTGATGGATCGCCTGAAACAGGCGATGACGGTTGGTAACCGCAATGGAACTTGTGGTGCTGTTCTGTTCATCGACCTGGATCATTTCAAAACGCTGAACGATACCCTGGGGCATGACAAAGGAGACTTGCTGCTGCAGCAGGTGGCGCAACGTCTTGCGGTCTGCGTCCGTGAAGGTGACACGGTGGCGCGACTGGGCGGCGACGAGTTCGTGGTCGTACTGGGAAGTCTGGACGAGAGTGCCCAGGAGGCGGCCACCCAGACCGAAGTCGTGGGTGAAAAAATCCTGGCCTCCCTCAGTCAAATCTACCGGCTGGGCGATATTGATCACCGCAGCACGGCGAGCATCGGTGCCACCTTGTTTTGTGGCCATCAGTCTTCCATTGACGATTTGTTAAAGCAGGCCGATCTCGCCATGTACAAGGCCAAAGAAACAGGGCGCAATGCGGTACGTTTTTTTGATCCCGCCATGCAAACCGCCGTGATAGAGCGTTCCATTCTGGAGTCGGGTTTGCGCCGGGCCATTCAGGAAAATCAGTTGGTACTCCACTATCAGGCGCAAGTGGTCGGCGAGGGCCGCGTGACCGGTGCCGAGGTGCTGGTGCGTTGGCAGCACCCTGAGCGCGGTTTGGTGCCGCCGGCCGAGTTCATCCCCTTGGCCGAGGAAACAGGGTTGATCCTGCCCTTGGGGCATTGGGTTCTGGAGTCTGCTTGTTCCCAGTTGGCGCTTTGGGCTGGGCAGCCCGATCTGGCCCTTTTGACCGTCGCGGTGAATGTCAGTGTTCAACAGTTTCGCGAGTCTGGCTTTGTTGCCAAAGTCTTGGCGGTTCTGAGTCAGACCGGGGCCAATCCGAACCGGTTGAAGCTGGAACTGACCGAGAGTCTGTTGGTCGACAACGTGGAAGACATCATCGAAAAGATGCACTTGCTGAAAGCAAGAGGCGTGGGTTTCTCGCTGGACGACTTTGGAACCGGCTATTCCTCGCTGTCCTATTTGAAGCAACTGCCGCTGGATCAATTGAAGATTGACCAGACGTTTGTCCGCGATGTGCTGGTTGACCCCAACGATGCGGCGATTGCCAAAACCATCGTGGCGCTGGCCCAAAGCCTCGGACTCGGGGTGATCGCCGAGGGGGTTGAAACACAGGCGCAACGAGACTTCCTGGCCAAGGCGGGCTGCTATGCCTATCAGGGCTATTTTTTCAGCCGGCCCCTGCCACTGGACGGGTTTGAAGAATTTGCGCGGCGGGCTGTCGCTATCAATTGAACTTTCTCCCGTTGCTGTGGACATAAAAAAACCGGGCACGTGACCCGGTTGATGTTTTGAATAACGCGGGCCAACAGCCCGCGTTATTGTTTTTCGGCTTAGTGGCCGGAGGCTCCAGAGGCACCGTAGCCGGTTTCCGAGCGCACTTGCTGCGCGGGGAATGCAGCACGTTCCTTGGCGGCATTGGGGCTGCGATCCAGAATGGAGAACAGCCAGATGCCGACGAAACCGATGGTCATGGAGAACAGCGCCGGAGAGCTGTAAGGGAACCAGGCCGAACCCTTAGGGTAGCCCAGTGTCGCTTCCCAAACCGAGGGTGACACGATGGTCAGCGCAACGGAAGAGAACAGACCCAGGAAGCCGCCGATCACAGCGCCCTTGGTGGTGCAGTCTTTCCAGAGCACAGACATAAAGAGCACGGGGAAGTTGGCCGATGCAGCAATTGCGAAAGCCAGTGACACCATGAACGCAATGTTCTGTTTCTCAAACGCGATACCGAGAACCACGGCGACGACGCCCAGGACCAACGTGGTGATACGCGATACCTTGAGTTCGGACGCGCTATCGACGTTGCCTTTTTTGATCACGGTTGCGTAGATGTCATGCGAGACAGCCGAAGCGCCTGACAGGGTCAGACCAGCCACCACCGCAAGAATCGTCGCAAAGGCCACGGCGGAGATAAAGCCGAAGAAGACATTGCCGCCAACAGCTTTTGCCACCAGCACCGCAGCCATGTTGGCCGAGCCGCCACCGCCCTTGATGATGCCCTTGGCGGTATCAGCAAATTCAGGATTGGTCAAAACCAGGGTGATCGCACCAAAGCCGATGATGAAAATCAGCACATAGAAGTAGCCAATCCAGGTGGTCGCCCACAGCACGGATTTACGCGCTTGCTTGGCATCAGGCACCGTGAAAAAGCGCATCAGGATGTGGGGCAGGCCGGCCGTGCCGAACATCAGTGCCATACCGAAGGAAATGGCCGAAATCGGGTCCTTGATAAAACCGCCCGGGCCCATGATGGCGAGTCCAATGGCGGCCGCGTCGACCTGGGTTTTGCCACCGTTGATGGCCAGTTGGGTTTTAACCTCGACGCCTTTGGCGAACAGTGCTTCAAAGCTGAAACCAAAGTTTGACATCACCATGAAGGCCATGAAGGTCACGCCCGCCAATAGCAAACACGCCTTGATAATCTGCACCCAGGTGGTCGCGGTCATGCCGCCAAACAACACGTAGATCATCATCAGGGCACCGACAATCACCACGGCCAGCCAGTAGTCCAGACCGAACAGCAGTTTGATCAGTGCGCCGGCACCCACCATTTGGGCGATCAGGTAAAAAGCGACCACTACCAGCGTGCCGGAGGCCGCAAAAATACGGATCGGTTTCTGCTGGAAGCGATAACCGGCGACGTCGGCAAAGGTGAATTTGCCGAGGTTGCGCAAGCGTTCTGCCATCAGGAAGGTGACCACTGGCCAGCCCACCAAAAAGCCGATGGAGTAAATCAAGCCGTCATAGCCGGAGGCCATGACCGCTGCAGAAATACCCAGAAAAGATGCTGCTGACATGTAATCGCCGGCAATCGCCAGGCCATTCTGAAAACCGGTGATGCCGCCGCCGCCCGTATAAAAGTCTGCAGCGGACTTGGTCTTGGCTGCCGCCCACTTGGTGATGAACAGCGTCATGATCACGAAGCCGGCAAACATGCTGATGGCAACCCAGTTGGTGGGTTGTTTCTCAACTTGTCCGAGGTCAGCGCCCGCGGCCAGCGCGGTGCCTGCCGCCAGCAACATCAGCAGCGCTGCGAGAGGTGCTTTGGGGATTTTCATTTGGAGACGTCTTTCAGGATGGCGGTGGTCAACGCGTCAAATTCGCTGTTGGCGCGACGCACGTAAATGGCCGTGATCAGAATGGTGAAAACAATGATCCCCATGCCAATTGGAATTCCCAGCGAGGTAACGCCTGCGCCGATGGGCTGGGCCAGGAAGGGTTTGTCGAACGCGATCAGTGCGATGTAGCCGTAATACACGACCATCATCAGCAGTGTCAGGCCCCAGCCGAAAAGGTTACGTTTTTTCCGAAGTTCCAGATACTTTGGATGACTCTGGATTTTGTTGACCACTGGATCAATCATGCGGGCCTCCTCAATGTTGGTTGAAATAGATAACGGGAAATGTGTCTTTACTCACATTTTTCAATTCTGCAAAGAGGTGCTGACCAAGCCCTTACGAGAGGTATGGGGGGAAACCCTGACTCGGAATCCCCACGCGAGGGGTGATGAAAAATAAAAACAAAGTAAATGCTTCATTCGGTGACACGCATGAAGATCGCCTTGTAATGCCTGTCTTCTTCGTGTTTTTGCGCTGAATTCCGCATCGCAAAAAAGAAGCTAATGGTTAGCCCTTAATTTGCAAGGATTGGCATGGATTAATGTAAATTTGTGTAATAAATTTGTCAGATTCACGTCAGTCGCCCGCTCGATAGTCCGCCTCAGACGCCTGGAAAGGGGTCAATAATTTAATCATTGGAGACATACATATGGCAACAACAGCGGTCGCAAGGCCAATGACAGCCGAAGAAAAGAAGGTCATCTTCGCCTCGTCGTTGGGGACAGTTTTTGAGTGGTACGACTTTTACCTTTACGGCTCACTCGCAGCCATCATTGCCAAGCAGTTTTTCAGCGGCCTGGATGAGGGTTCTGCCTTCATTTTTGCATTGCTCGCGTTTGCTGCCGGCTTTATCGTGCGCCCGTTTGGCGCGCTGGTATTTGGTCGTCTGGGTGACATGATCGGTCGCAAGTACACCTTCCTGGTGACGATCCTGATCATGGGCTTGTCCACTTTCATTGTGGGTATCTTGCCCAACTACGCCACCATCGGCGTGGCCGCTCCCGTCATCCTGATTGCCCTGCGCATGTTGCAAGGCCTGGCGCTCGGTGGTGAGTACGGTGGTGCCGCGACCTATGTGGCCGAACACTCGCCACAAGGCAAGCGTGGCGCCTACACCTCCTGGATTCAGACCACGGCCACCTTGGGCCTGTTCCTGAGCCTGATGGTGATTCTGGGTACGCGAACCCTGATTGGTGAGGCTGCGTTTGCCGATTGGGGCTGGCGTGTTCCGTTTATCGTCTCAATCCTGTTGCTGGCGGTGTCGGTGTGGATTCGTTTGAGCATGAACGAGTCGCCCGCTTTCGCCAAGATGAAAGCGGAAGGCAAGACCTCCAAGGCACCTTTGAGCGAGTCTTTCGGTCAGTGGAAAAATCTGAAGATCGTGATTCTGGCCCTGATCGGCCTGACCGCCGGTCAAGCCGTGGTCTGGTACTCGGGGCAGTTCTACGCCTTGTTCTTCCTGACGCAAGCGCTCAAGGTGGACGGTGCGACCGCCAACATCTATGTGGCCGTTTCCCTGCTCATCGGCACGCCTTTCTTCATCGTGTTCGGCTCCTGGTCAGACAAGATTGGTCGCAAGCCCATCATCATGGCCGGTTGTCTGTTGGCCGTGCTGACTTACTTCCCCGTATTTACCGCCTTGACCAAAGCTGCCAATCCTGCGTTGGCTGCTGCGCAAGCTGCGAACAAGGTGGTAGTGACTGCGGATGACAAAGAATGCTCCTTCCAGTTCAATCCGACCGGCACGGTCAAGTTCACCAGTTCATGCGACATCGCCAAGCAGGTGCTGGCTGGGTCTTCGGTGAGCTATGAAAACATTTCTGCCCCCGCCGGCTCTGTCGCGACCATCAAGATTGGTGAAACGGTGATCCCGAGCTATTCGTCAAAGGGCTTGCCCGCTGCCGAGGCTAAAGTCAAAGACGCCGAGTTCAAGAAGATGGTGGCTGCCGACCTCAAAGCCGCTGGCTATCCAGCCAAGGCCGACATGACCAAGGTCGATACCTTCATGGTGATCGCCATCTTGACCTACCTCGTGATTCTGGTGACCATGGTGTACGGCCCTATCGCCGCCATGTTGGTGGAGATGTTCCCCACCCGCATTCGCTACACCTCGATGAGCCTGCCGTACCACATCGGTAATGGCTGGTTTGGCGGCTTGTTGCCCACCACGGCATTTGCCATCGTGGCGCAGACCGGCAATATGTACAACGGCTTGTGGTACCCCATCATCGTGGCCGGCATGACGTTTGTGATCGGTATGCTGTTTGTCAAAGAAACCAAAGACGTGGATATTTACGCCAACGACTAAGGTTTGTTATTCAAGTTGGACTGGGTTCGCTTTGACCTGGTCTTTATCAAAAGGGCCCTCCGAGTGAGGGCCCTTTTTTCAAGGGAATTGGTATGTGGAAAATTGCAGTGGGTTTCATTATTTTTGCTGGCTTGGCCATTTTTATCTTGAGCAAGGGTGGCAATATCGACATGGGCGGCGAAAAGCATGGGGTTGAAGCTACCCCTGAGCCCGCAGTCACCGCGCCGGCAACGGCCCCCGCCAGCGCCAGTAAATAGTGGTTGCTGAAGTGATGTCACGCAAGGGGTCGTCCAAGGGAAAACCCTTGTCGGTTGATTTGCGTCACAACACTAGAATGCGGAATGAGGTATTCGAAAACTGAATCTGGTCAGCAGGCCTTCAAAGCCCGGTCGACACTCCTGTCAGCACGCCAGCGGTCGGCCTTCATTTTGTTTGATGGAGGCAAGTCGAACCTTCAGGTGCTGGCCGCCACGGCCGGCCTTGGCATTACCCAAGTCGATATCGATCATCTCGTTGAACAAGGCTTTTTGGTAGCCGGTGGCAATACATTAGCCTCCAATGATTCAACTTCCCGCGTTGCAAATTCCCGGCCAACTGACCCGTTGGACGCTGCGTTTCAGGCTGTGCTCGTCAGTACGCGCACTCCGCAAGAGCGCTACAGCGCAGCCATGCCGATTGCGACGAAGCTTACCGCCAGCCTCGGTTTGCGTGGTTTTCGGTTGAATCTGGCGGTAGAAGCTGCCAGCGGCTTTGAGGGCTTGCTGGCCTTATTGCCCAAAATTCAGGACGCGGTGGGCACCAAGTCTTGTGTTGCGCTGGCGCAGGCGCTTAAAGGTTAGTTCTTTGCCTGGTTTCAGGCGCAACAGCTGAGCCTGCGCGATAACCCCGTGGCGCGCTGCTGCCGGATGATCTGCCTAGAATGGTTGGCTCCACAGGAAAGACATCAAGCCATGCCACACGGTCTCATCCGCATTCGCGGCGCACGCCAGCACAACCTCAAAAATATTGACCTCGACATTCGCACCGGCGAATTGACGGTGGTGACCGGCCCCAGCGGTTCGGGCAAGTCGAGTCTGGTGTTTGATACGCTGTATGCGGAGGGCCAGCGGCGTTATGTCGAGACCTTCTCAGCGTACGCCCGCCAGTTTCTGGACCGCATGGACAAGCCTGCCGTGGACAAGGTGGAGGGCGTGCCGCCGGCGATTGCAATTGACCAGACCAACCCGGTGCGTTCCTCGCGCTCCACCGTGGGCACCATGACCGAGCTCAATGACCACCTGAAACTCTTGTTTGCCCGGGCGGGGCAGTTGTTCGACCGTGACACGGCGGCACCGGTGCGGCACGACTCGGCGGAATCGATTTACGCGCAGTTGCTGGAGCGTGTCGGGTCAGATGATTCGCGTCTCGTGGTGACCTTCTCGGTGGAGTTGCCGGCCAACACCTCGGCAGAAGAAATCGAGCAGTGGCTGTCGGTGAGCGGCTTTACCAAAGTGCAGGCGCAGCGCGAAGTGGCGACGCTGACGGGGCCGCGCAAAGTGCTGGATGTGGTGGCGGACCGGTTCCGGCTGGGTGCGGTCGAGCGGGCGCGTGTGCTGGAGGCGATTGAGGTCGCGCTCAAACACGGCACGGGTCGCATGGCGGTTTATGTATTAAATGAGGCGGGAGCCCTCGTCAATGCTGCGCAGGGTGCTACTGATGTGGTAGCGAGTTCGGCGCCGGAAATCTGGAAGTTCTCCACCGGTCTGCATTGCCCGGAAAGCGATGTGCGTTACGTCGACCCGATTGCGTCGGCCTTTTCCTTCAATTCGGCGGTGGGCGCCTGCGACACCTGCCGCGGTTTTGGCCGGGTGATTGGGGTGGATTACGGGCTGGTGATCCCGAACGAGAAGCTGACGCTCCGCTCCGGCGCCATCAAACCGATGCAAACCCCGGCCTGGCAAGAAGCCCAGGAAGACTTGATGCGCCACGCCGAAGCCGCGGGCATTCCGCGCGACACGCCCTGGTACAAGCTGACGCCGGAGCAGCAGTACTGGGTGATCAATGGTTCGCCGAACTGGAATGGCAAATGGAACCAGCACTGGTTTGGCATCAAGCGCTTCTTTGAATACCTGGAAACCAAGTCTTACAAAATGCACATTCGGGTGCTGCTGTCCAAGTACCGCAGTTACACGCCGTGTGGTGTCTGCGGCGGCGCCCGGCTGAAGCTGGAGAGCTTGTTGTGGCGTATCGGCAGCCAGGCGGATGCTGACTTGGTGCTGGCGCCGGCCAAGCGTTTCATGCCGGTGGGGGTGAGGTGGTCGCGTGCGCAGCTTGAGGCTTTGCCGGGGTTGTGTCTGCATGATTTGATGTTGCTGCCGCTGGATCGGTTGCGACGCTTTTTTGATGCGTTGCAGGCGGGCTTGGGCGAAGCGGGGGCGCCGGGCGCCTCAGACGCAGGCTCAACATCGTTGCCCGGCGCCCCCGCTTTGCCCACGCCCGCGCGGTCTGCGGCGGAGTTGAAGACCATGAAGCTGTTGTTTGAAGAAGTTAGTACCCGGCTTAAATACTTGTGTGATGTCGGCATTGGTTACCTTACGCTGGACCGGCAAAGTCGCACTTTGTCGGGCGGGGAAGTGCAGCGGATCAACCTTACGACTGCGCTGGGCACCTCGCTGGTGAACACGCTGTTTGTGCTGGACGAACCCAGTATCGGTCTGCATCCGCGGGACATGCACCGCATTATTCTGGCGATGCAGCGCCTGCGCGATGCGGGCAATACGCTGGTGGTGGTGGAGCACGATCCGGCGGTGATGCTGGCGGCCGACCGCATGATCGACATGGGGCCCGGCCCGGGCGAGCGCGGCGGCCAAATTGTGTTTGATGGCTCGACCGCTGACTTGCGCCACGCCGATACCCTCACCGGTGCCTATCTGGGCGGGCGCAAGCAGGTCGGTATGGGCTTCCAGCGGCTGGTGGAACCGGGTACGCCGCGCCTCATTCTGGAAGGGGCGCGGGACCACAACCTGAAGAACGTGACGGTTGAATTCCCGCTGCAGCGCCTGGTCTGTGTGACCGGTGTCAGCGGCTCCGGCAAATCGACGCTGATCCAGGACATTCTGGCGCCGGCCCTGATGCGCCACTTTGGCAAAGCCACCGAAGCGGCCGGGGCCCATGAGCGTCTGCTGGGTGCCGAGATGCTCAGTGACGTGGTGTTTGTGGACCAGTCCCCGATTGGCAAAACCGCGCGCTCCAACCCGGCGAGTTATGTCGGCGCGTGGGATTCGATTCGTGAAATTTTTGCCACCGCGCCTCTTTCAAAGCAGCGCGGTTACACCGCCTCCAAATTCAGCGCCAACAGCGGCGACGGCCGCTGCGCCACCTGCGGCGGCTCGGGCTTCGAGCATGTGGAAATGCAGTTCTTGAGTGACGTCTATCTGCGCTGCCCGGACTGCGACGGCAAGCGCTATCGCCCTGAAATTCTGGAAGTGACGATTGAGCGCAAAGCGAACTGGGGCAGAGCTGAGTTGGGGTCAGATCCCAATTCGGGGCAGGGCGCTCGCGCTGGCCAAGTGAGGACGACCGATTTGGGCTCTGCCCCCAAGTCTGCGGACAGTGCTACCAATGTGCGCCACCTCAACGTCGCCGATGTCCTGAACCTCACCGTCAGCGAGGCTGCTATCTTTTTTGCATCGGATCGTGACGTCATTCGTGCGCTGCAGCCCATTATGGATGTGGGGCTGGAGTACGTGAAGCTGGGCCAGCCGGTGCCCACGCTGTCGGGCGGCGAGGCGCAGCGTCTCAAGCTGGCCGGTTTTCTGGCCGAAGCGGCCAAGAGCGCTACCGCGAGTCGCCAAGCGACCGCCAAACGCGGTTCGCTGTTCATGTTTGACGAGCCTACGACCGGGCTGCATTTCGACGATATTGCCAAGTTGATGCGCGCCATGCGCAAGCTGCTGGAGGCCGGTCATTCGCTGATCGTGATTGAGCACAACCTCGATGTGATCCGCGCCAGCGACTGGCTGATTGACCTCGGGCCGGAAGGCGGAGATGCGGGCGGTGAAGTGGTGGCTTATGGCACGCCGGATGATGTGCGGCAACACCCTGCGTCGCATACCGGCAAAGCTTTGCGGGACTATGCGGCGGCGATGGGGGGGGCTCATGACGTGAAGGAATCTCGTGGGCGTTACATGGGGCGCGCTGCTGAGGCGGGGGTCACGCCGGGCGCCTCAGACGCAAGCTCGACATCGTTGCCCGGCATGACCCCCGCCTCAGCGGGTGGTGGTATACCGGCGCCTGAAAATTCGATTCAAATCATCAACGCTCGCGAGCACAACCTCAAGTCGTTGAGTGTCAATATTCCGCGTGGCAAGTTCACGGTGGTGACGGGCGTGTCGGGGTCGGGTAAATCGACGCTGGCGTTTGATATTCTGTTTAACGAAGGGCAGCGGCGTTATCTGGAGTCGCTTAACGCTTATGCCCGTTCCATCGTGCAACCGGCGGGACGGCCGGAGGTAGACGCGGTGTATGGCATTCCGCCGACGGTGGCGATTGAGCAGCGCCTGTCGCGGGGTGGGCGCAAATCGACCGTCGGCACCACGACCGAGGTCTGGCATTTCTTGCGTCTGTTGTTTGTTAAATTGGGTACGCAGCATTGCATCCATGACGGCACGCCGGTAGCGCCGCAAACGCCGGACAGCATTGCGGCGCAACTGCTGAAAAACTTCCGTGGTCAGCACATCGGCCTGCTGGCGCCGCTGGTGATGAACCGCAAGGGCGTCTACACCGAGCTGGCCGACTGGGCGCGGCCGCGCGGCTTCACGCACCTGCGGGTGGATGGCAACTTTTTGCCCACCACCGGCTTTCCGCGCATTGACCGCTTCAAGGAGCACACCATTGAGCTGCCGGTGGCCAGTCTGGACGTGACACCCGAGAACGAAGCACCATTGCGCGTCGCCCTGGCGGCCGCGCTGACGCATGGCAAAGGCGTGCTGCATGTGTTGAGCAACTTGGGTGGTTTGCAGGCCTTGATGCAAGCCGGCACGCCAACGGCCGGCGTCGGCACCTTGAGCGTGTTTTCCACCAAGCGCGCCTGCCCGGTGTGCAGCACCAGTTATCCCGAGTTGGACCCGCGCCTGTTCTCCTACAACAGCAAGCACGGCTGGTGCCCGGACTGTGTCGGCACCGGCGTCAAGCTGACCAAAGAGCAGCGCAAAGTGTTTGACGATTCGGTGCGGGACGACGACAACAAGGGGCGGGAACAGACCTTTGCCGAACCTGAAGTGGAAGACTTGCTGGACGCGGCGTGCCCGACTTGTCAGGGCACGCGCCTGAACGCGACGGCCCGCGCCGTCAAGTTTGGCCTGCAGCTGGCGTCTGGCGCCACTTCGGGTAAGGCAAGTCAGCAGGCGATTGAGGGCATTGCCATTACCGAGCTGGCCCGCATGAGCGTGACCGACATCCGGCAATGGGTGGCTACGCTGCAGGTCAAGGGCCGCATGAGCCAGCGCGAAACCGACATTGCGCGCGACCTGGTGCCCGAGATCAAAAGCCGGCTGGAGTTTCTGGAGCAGGTGGGGCTGGGTTATCTCACGCTGGATCGCGGTGCGCCGACGCTCAGTGGCGGCGAGGCCCAGCGCATCCGGCTGGCGGCGCAGTTGGGCAGCAACTTGCAAGGCGTGTGTTACGTGCTGGACGAGCCGACCATTGGTCTGCACGCGCGGGACAATCAGATTTTGCTGAGCGCGCTGAAAAGTCTGAGTGACAAGGGCAACACGCTGGTGGTGGTGGAGCATGACGAAGACACCATTCGCCATGCCGATCACATCATTGACATCGGGCCGAGTGCGGGTAAACGGGGCGGGCGGCTGGTGGCGGAGGGGACGGTGGCGGATATTGAGCAAGCGGCCGCTTCTCAGACTGGACGCTATTTGTTGCATGCCATGAAGCATCCGTTGAAGCTGCGGCGTTCTGTTTCGGCGTTCGCTGCGGCTGACGCCGGAGTGGTGCACGCTGCGGCCGAAGCCGGTTCGCCGGGCGCCTCAGACGCAAGCTCAACATCGTTGCCTGGCGAACCGGCTTCGGCCGCGAATCGTTGGAGTGCAACGGCCTTGAAAGATCAGCAAGCCAAAATTACGGTCGTAGCGGCGGGAGTCAAGGGGGCGGGTGACGATGGTGAGCTAGTCGCTGAGGAACCCGCCCCCTTGGCTTTCGCTGCGGGCAGAGATTCCATTTTCGTCCCCGCTCCTCAGAAAAAGAAAAAAGCTCCAGTGAAATTGGACTCAGACCCCAATCTCACGGCCCCCGAAGTACAACGCTGGCTCACCGTGACAAACGCCACGATGCACAACCTGCAAACCGTCACCGCCCACATCCCGTTAAGCCGGCTTGTCGCCGTCACCGGCGTCTCCGGCTCCGGTAAATCAACCTTAGCCCGCGACGTGTTGCTGGTCAACGTGCAAACCGCCGTGCAGAAACGCAGCACCAAAGCCGGTCGCGACGCGCTGGCCGCTGGCGAACAAATCGTCTGGACCGGCTGCGAATCCGTCACCGGCTACGAGACCGTGGACCGCGTGCTGGAGGTCGACCAAACCCCCATCGGCAAAACGCCGCGCAGCTGCCCCGCCACCTACATCGGTTTCTGGGACATCATCCGCAAGCTGTTTGCCGACACGCTGGAAGCCAAAGCGCGCGGTTATGCCGCCAACCGCTTCAGCTTCAACACCGGCGACGGTCGTTGCGCCGGTTGCGAAGGGCAGGGCATTCGGACCATCGCCATGAGCTTTTTGCCGGACGTGAAGGTGCTGTGCGAAACCTGCAAGGGCGCCCGTTTCAACCCGGAGACGCTGGCCGTCACCTGGCGTGGCAAAAACATCGGCGACGTGCTGCAAATGGATGTGGACGAAGCGGTCGAATTTTTCGCCGCCATGCCCAACATCGGCCATCCCGTTCAGCTGCTGAAAGACGTCGGGCTGGGTTATTTGACACTGGGGCAACCGTCGCCCACGCTCAGCGGCGGCGAGGCGCAGCGCATCAAGCTGGTGACGGAACTCAGCAAGGTGCGCGACGACATCACCCGCCGCGGCCAGAAAGCGCCGCACACCTTGTACGTCCTGGACGAACCCACCGTGGGCCTGCACATGGCCGATGTGGAGAAGTTGATCAAGGTGCTGCACCGGCTGGTCGATGGCGGCCATAGCGTGGTGGTGATTGAGCACGACCTGGATGTCATTGCCGAAGCCGACTGGGTGATCGACCTCGGGCCCGATGGCGGCAACGCCGGTGGCCGTGTGGTGGCGGCGACGACGCCGGAAGAGGTGGTGAAACTGGGCACCCACACCGGGCTGGCGCTGAAGTCGGTGCTGGCGCGCTAGTCGCCGGTTTGTGAAATTGCTATGTAAATAATAGCTACTTGCGCAGGAAGGACGGGGGCTGGGGGCTGGTTTTGCTCGCAGATTCAACTACAAAGTGCATCAGTAGGAAGTTTAAGCGGAGTCATTTTCAAGCGATAAAAGACCTCATGCGGGGTGCGATAGCCCAAGCATTTGCGAGGTCGGTGGTTAAGCCGATACACCGC
>Ga0209100_1000241_pt1 | contig 56976 bp, 57 predicted proteins | sample lystaG_FD_185480 | JGI IMG/M metagenome (GOLD analysis project Ga0209100, IMG submission 185480) | Glacier valley bacterial and archeal communities from Borup Fiord, Nunavut, Canada, to study Microbial Dark Matter (Phase II) -... | ecosystem: Environmental > Aquatic > Freshwater > Ice > Glacier ... | reverse complement strand
GCGGCACCAAGATGTCGGTGCGCGAGAATGGCCGCCGCGCGCTCACGCCGCTCCTGCTTGTGGTCATCGCGGTGATGACCACGGACATTGTGTTTGCGGTCGACTCGGTGCCCGCGGTGTACGGCATCACGGGCGACCCGTACCTGGTATTCGTTACGAACGCGTTCGCGCTGATGGGCCTGCGCGCCCTGTACTTTGTGCTCGAGGGTGCACTGTCCCGCCTGGTCCACCTGGGCTACGGGCTCGCGGCCATCCTCGCGTTCATCGGCGTCAAGCTCGGCCTCCACTGGGCGCACGGCATCTGGCCCGCGACCCCGGAGGTCCCCACGCTGGCATCCCTCGCCGTGATCGTGGGAGTGCTTAGTGTGGTCACCGCGACCAGCCTGTGGGTCACCCGCAAGGGCGTCGACGAACAGCAGGGCGTCCACATCGGCGGCTGATGCCGTGTCCGATTCCCGCTAGCGCCCGACGCCGCGGCAAGGCAGGGTGGTCCCATGACCACCGCGCCTCTCGACTTCGCCACGTGCTTCTCTGCGGTGTCCGGGCGCGACACGAGGTTCGACGGCCAGTTCTTCACGGCCGTGCGATCCACGGGTATCTACTGCCGTCCCAGCTGCCCTGCACGCACTCCCAAGCCCGCGAACTGCACGTTCTATCGCACGTCGGCCGCCGCCCACTCGGCCGGGTACAGGGCGTGCCGACGTTGCCTGCCAGATGCCGTTCCAGGCAGCCCCGAATGGAACCTGCGCGAGGACACGGCGGCGCGTGCGATGCGCCTCATCGCCGATGGTGTGGTGGACCGCGAGGGTGTCGCGGGACTTGCCCTGCGGCTTGGGTACTCGGAGCGCCAGCTGGGTCGCATCCTGACCGACGAGCTGGGCGCCGGGGCGCTACAACTGGCCCGCGCGCAGCGGGCTCAAAACGCGCGGCAGCTCCTGGTGGCCACGCCGATGCCGGTGAGCGACGTGGCTTTCGCCGCCGGGTTTTCGAGCATCCGCCAGTTCAACGACACGATGGGCGAGGTTTTTGGCCTGACGCCCACCGCGCTGAGGGGTGCGGCGCGGGTGGCGGAGCGCGGGCCCGGGTCCGGCGTGGTCGCGGGCACGATTTCCCTGCGGCTGGCCGCCCGTGAGCCTTTCGACGGCGCGGGTGCGCTGAACTGGCTTGCCGCGAGGGCTGTCGCAGGGCTCGAGTCGGTGCTGCGTGGTGCGGGCGGTGCGGTCAAGGAGTACTCGCGCGCGGTGCGTCTCGACGGGGGAGCCGCGGTGCTCACCTTGCACCCTGAGCCCGGTGGAGTAGCCCTCACCGCACGGCTCGAGCACCTGCAGGACCTACCAGCACTGCTCGCGCGCGTTCGCAGGATGCTCGATCTCGACGCGGACCCCAATGCGGTAGATCGGGCGCTCGCAGCCCACCCGCTGGTGGCGCCTTCAATCACTGCGTCTCCTGGAATTCGCATCCCAGGGTCTCTCGACGCGACCGAGATGCTCACGCGCGCCGTGCTGGGCCAGCAGGTGTCCGTCGCGGCCGCGCGCACCGCGGTGGAGCGCGTGGTTGAGGCCCTCGGGGAGCCGTTGCCCGCCGGGCTCAGAGGCCCCGCAGCAACTGGCACCGCACCGCCAGAGACGCGGCCAGTCGACACGCTTTTCCCCACTGCGCAGGTCCTCTCGGAATCGGTGGTCGCCGCGACTTCCGGACCCGCGGCCCGCCGCGAGGCCCTCGCCCGTGCAGCAGGCGCGATCGCAAGCGGCGCCCAGTCGCTCGACATCGGCCAGACCCGTGAGGACTTCACCGCGGCGCTCGAGGCTTTCCCCGGCATCGGCCCGTGGACGTCGAACTATGTCGCGCTGCGCGTTTTGGGTAGCCCCGATGTGCTGCTCACCGGGGACTCGGCAGTGCGTGCTGGCGCGAAGGCGCTTGGCCTGCCGTCCGGGGCCCGCGAGCTCGCCGCCGACGTCGCCCAACTCGCGCCGTGGCGCAGCTACTTGATGATGCACCTGTGGCGTGCCTCCGCACCCACACCCGCGCCAGCACCCGCACCCGCACCCCAAGGAGAGTCCCGATGATCGTTTATCAGCAAGTTGCTACGCCCGACGGGCCCTTCACCCTCGTGGAACGCGACGGCGCCGTGGTCGCGTCTGGCTGGACAGCCGATGCCGTTGCCCTGGCCGCACGCGCGGGCATCGGCGCTGCGGACCTGGCGCCGGGGGAATGCGTCGCCGCCGCCGCGGTGCTCGCTTGGTACGCGGGTGGCGATGCGGCACTCGACGGGGTGCGCGTCGAGCAGTCGGGCACCGAGTTTCGGCGCGAGGTGTGGGGCGCGCTGCGGACGATCCCGCGTGGCGAGGTGCGCCGCTATGGGGAACTGGCCACTGCCCTGGGCCGCCCTGGCGCGAGCCGCGCGGTAGGCGCCGCATGCGGGCGCAATGCAGTCGCGCTGTTCGTGCCGTGTCACCGCGTGGTGGGTGCGAGCGGGGCGCTCACGGGATTTGCGTGGGGCGTGGATGTGAAGCGGTCGCTGCTCGCGCGCGAGGGCGCGGCGACGGCGAGAATGGGGTCATGAAGGCCGACCTCAAGAAGCAACTCCCCTGCTACGCCGCCAAGCATGGCCGCTACGATATCCTCGAAGTCCCGCCGCTCGAGGCGCTGTGGTGGTCCGATGGCTGGGCCGCGTTCACCACGGCCTACGACGAGTCGAAGTGGCTCTCGACCGCGCTGATTCTGCTTCCGGAGTGGATTATCGACGACATGGTGGAGGCCGCGCGCGTGAAGTGCGCGACGAAAGTCGCGCCGGACACCCTCACCAAGGTGCGTGTCGACGTGGTCAAGGAGGGGCTGTGCGGCCAGACGCTTCACGTCGGTTCGTATGACAACGAGGGGCCCACCGTAGCCGCGCTGCACGACGCGATCGCCGACGCGGGGCTCGAGCTCGCCGGCAAGCACCACGAAATCTACTTGAGCGACATTCGCCGTACTGCACCCGAGAAGCTCAAGACGATTCTGCGTCAACAGGTGCGTCGGCCCTAGCCGGTGGGTTCCCCTCGACGCGCTCCGCCCCACTCACTGGATGTGAGGCCGCTGTGAGTCAGCGCGTGAATGGGGGCGTTCTAGCGAGGGGCTTTGATTTCTCCCGAGCCACGCGCGATGAGGGTGGTGGGCGAGATGATCGTGACGGGGGCGTCTTGGTCGCCGGCAAGCCTCGCGAGCAGCTTCTGGCCGGCGAGCGCGCCCATCGAGCGCGGGTCTTGGGTGACGCAGGAGAGCCCAGGATCAAGGGCATCCGCAAGTGCGATGTCGTCGAAGGACATGAGTGCCACTGTGTGTTGCAGTCCGGCGTCCCGAAGCGCATGGATGCTGCCGATGGTGATCAGGTTTTGTGCGGCAAAGATGGCGGTCGGCGGATTATCGCTCCTCAACAGCGCGGTGACAGCGGCTCGTGCGGCATTGGTCGACCCAAGATTCATGGTCACGAGCGAAGGGTCGTAGTCCAAGCCGGCTTCTTTGAGAGCCGCTCGGTACCCCTCCACGCGGTGTTTCGCGGTGGTGAGCGTTTCGCGGTCAGCAAGGCAGGCGATGCGCCGGTGCCCGTGCGCGATCAGGTGAGCGGTCGCTTCGCGCGCACCGCCCATGTTGTCCCCCACCACGGCGTCGGCCGCAATCCCGCACGGTTCACGGTCAACAAACACGATGGGGAGGCCCCGGGAAATCTCGGGGAGGAGGTAGGTCTGCTCCGCGGAGATCGTGGTGAGAATCAGGCCGTCGACACGCCGGCGCAGGAACTCGCGCACGAGCCGTTGCTCGCGCTCAGCGTCGTCGTCGAGGCTTGCTGCCAGTACCGAGTAGCTGTGCGGGTACAGCACGTCCTCGACCCCGGCGTGCACCTGGCCGGAGAACGGGTTTGCGACGTGTCCCACCACCAGGCCCACCGTCTTGGTCGACTGCCCGCTGCGCCGCAAGTTGCCAGCAACTGAGTTGATCTCGTAGTGCAGTTGGGCCGCGGCGCGGTGGACGCGCTCTGTAGTTTCCGGCGATACGTTGGGCTCGTTGTTGAGTACGCGCGACACGGTCTTGATCCCGACGCGCGCCAGCGCGGCCACATCTCTCATGGTGGGCCGTGGCGGTCGGGTCGGGGTGCGCGGATCCTGGGGCTGAGACATCGTTGTCACAGTAGCAGTATAACGATTGGGGAAACCGGCTTGACGGATCTCGCCTCTCGGCCTAACGTACGGGATGACAACGTTGTCATCACCGACAGGGTTGCGTGACACAAGGAGATTCAATGATGAATCGGCAAACCAAGCGGCTCTCTGGTCGCCACCTCTTGTGGAAAGGCGTGGCCGCTGCCGCTGCTGCTGCCTTGACCCTGACAGGCTGCTCAAACTCCGGCACGGACGGCGCCACAACAGGCACCTCCGGCGCCACCGAAGACACCGAAATCGGCGTCTCACTCATCCTGAAGACCACCACTAACCCCTTCTTCGTTGCCATGCAAAAGGGCGCCGAAGAAGCTGCTGCCACACAGGGCGTCAACCTCACGGTGGCCGCTGGTCGCGAAGACGGGGACGAGGACACGCAGATCCAGGCAATCGAGAACGCCATCTCCCGCGGCGACGCGGGCATCCTCATCACCCCCTCCGGCCAGGCCGTTGAAGAGGCACTGATCAAGGCGCGCGACGCAGGCCTGTACGTCATTGCTCTCGACACCCCGCCCTCGTCGCCCGACGCCGTGGACATCACGTTCGCGACTGACAACTTCCTTGCGGGCCAGCTCATCGGTGAGTGGACCGCCTCGGCGCTCGACGGCGGCGACGCAGTCATTGCCATGCTGGACCTCTTTGACGACAAGGTCGTGTCGGTTGACTACGCCCGCGACCAGGGCTTCCTGACCGGCATGGGCATCGATGTCGCGGACCCGGAGGTCAACGGCGACGAGGCCAAGACCGGCTCGTACTCCGGCGGCAACTACACGATCGTGGGCAACCAAGCCACGCAGGGCGCCGAGGACGGCGGCCGTACGGCGATGGAGCTCCTGCTCGCACAGAACCCCGACGTGAACGTGGTCTACACGATCAACGAACCTGCGGCCTACGGAGCCAAGGCGGCCCTGGACGCGGCGGGCAAGACCGACGTGCTCATCGTCTCCGTCGACGGCGGTTGTGCTGGCGTGGACGGCGTCGCCTCAGGCGTCATCGGCGCTACCAGCCAGCAGTACCCGCTCAAGATGGCCGAGCTCGGCGTCGCAGCCATTGCGGACCTGGTGCGCACTGGCACCACTCCCGACGTCACGGAGGGCCTCACCTTCTTCAACACGGGTGTCGCACTGGTGACAGACAAGCCCGCAAACGGTGTCGAAAGTATTGACACCGCCGCTGGCTCCGCGATCTGCTGGGGTTAGTTCCCATTGGAATGCCCTGTGGCGCCGCTCCGGCGGCGCCACAGGGCCAACCTCAAGGACGAGGACATGACACCACAGACTGAACCCGAGTCAGCTGCGGCACTCGTATTCGACACGGCCCAGACGCCTGTCCAACGCGTGCGCTCTGTACTGCACCGCTATCCCGCTCTGAGTCCGGCAGTAGTGCTGCTGATTTCCGTCATCGTGTTCGGGATGCTCAACGAGCGGTTCTTGCTTCCAGGCAACCTCTCATTGATCACTCAGCAGGTCGCGATTGTCGGCACTGTCGCACTCGCTCAGACCCTGATCATCCTCACCGCGGGCATCGACCTTTCCGTCGGAACTGCCATGGTTCTCGCGTCGATGGTCATGGCCGTCGCCGCCTCAGAGAACGGGGTCGCGGCCCCGGTAGCCCTGCTCATGGGCCTCGTGGTTGGACTTCTGTCCGGCTTGCTCAACGGCATGCTGGTCACCAAACTCAGGTTGCCGCCGTTCATTGTGACGCTGGGCACCTACTCAATCTTCCTTGCGCTGACGCTGCTGTACTCCAAGGGCTCAACCGTGCGTGGCTCCGATATGCCCGCGATCATGACGTGGACGGGCAAGTCCTTCCCCGTCGGCGGCGTCAGCATCTCGTACGGCGTGGTCATCATGTTCGTGATGTACGTCGTCATGGCGTGGGTGCTGTCCACCACCGCATGGGGCCGCCACTTGTACGCAGTGGGCGACGACCCTGAGGCGGCGCGCCTCGCTGGCGTGCGCACCACGTGGGTGCTGCGCTCTGTCTACATTTCGGCCGGCTCGATCATCGCGATCGCCGCATGGCTCCAGATCGGTCGCACCAGCGCCGCGAGTCCCAACGCGGGTGCCGACCTCAATCTCGACTCGATCACCGCCGTGGTGATCGGCGGCACCAGCCTGTTTGGCGGCCGCGGCACGGTCTGGGGAACCCTGTTGGGTGCGCTCATCGTGGGCGTGTTCCGCAACGGCCTTTCCCTCGCTGGGCTCGACGTGTTGTACCAAACCCTTGCGGTGGGAATCCTTGTGATTGTCGCCGTGTCCGTTGATCAGTGGATTCGGAAGGCACGCTAATGGCTACCACCACAGCATCGGCCGCGAACACCGCGGCATCCAAGGCCGAGGGAGCCACGCCGGTGCTCACCGCGCGCGGACTCGTGAAGACCTACGGGCGCGTCGTCGGCCTTGACGGCGTCGACCTCGACCTTTACGCCGGCGAGGTGCTTGCGATCATCGGCGACAACGGCGCGGGCAAGTCCACGCTCGTCAAGTGCTTGACGGGCGCCGAGATTCCCGATGCAGGGACCATCGAATTGGACGGGAAGGAGGTCCACTTCCGCAGGCCCGAGGACGCGAAGGAGCAGGGCATCGAGGCGGTGTACCAGAATCTCGCGGTGTCGCCAGCGCTCGATGTGGCGTCGAACCTGTTCTTGGGACGTGAAGTCCGCAAGCCTGGTGTGCTGGGGACGGTGTTCCGCCAGCTGGACATCAAGAAGATGAGGGAACGCACTCGGGAGGAACTGAACCGCCTCGGCATCACGACACTTCAGGATGTCACGGTGCCGATCGAGAGCCTTTCGGGCGGTCAGCGGCAGGCGGTCGCGGTGGCGCGTGCCGCCGCGTTCGGTTCCAAGGTGGTGGTGCTTGACGAGCCCACGGCCGCGCTTGGCGTGCGCGAGTCGGGCCAGGTGCTGGACTTGGTGCGGCGACTGCGCGACGCGGGCACCCCTGTCATCCTCATCAGCCACAATATGCCTCAGGTCTTTGAGGTGGCGGATCGCATTCACATTCAGCGGCTCGGGCGCTGTGCCGCGACCATCACGCCGACGTCGCACTCGCGCACCGAGGCGGTCGCGATCATGACTGGCGCGGCCGAGGCCTAGACGTGACCACATCGTTGTACGCGCGTATCCATGCGCGCCCTGGTCACGAGGACACGGTTGCGCGCATGCTCGACGCCCTCGCGGTCTCAGTGCGCGCTGAGGACGGAAACCTTGTGTTTGAGCCGTGGCGAGAGACCGATAGTGAGGGCTCCTTCTTTGTATACGAGGTGTATGCAGACGAGGCCGCTTTTGCTGCGCACCTCGCTCAGCAGCATTCGTTGGAATTCAACGCCGCGCTCGTGGGCCATGTCGCAGGGGGAGCCTCCGAGCTGACGACGCTCGGCCCGCTGACCTAGGCGAGTCGAGTCAAGCGGGCAGTACACGGCCGCGCGGCTGTGTCGCCTAGGCTTGCGGAAGAGACCAACCCAAGGAGTAGGCATGAGCACCCTTCCCCAGATCACGCGCGACGCCAATGGCGCCCCCTCCGTCGACTTTGCGGGTGCGGTCAAGCCCGAGGGCCTCGTCGTCGAGGTGCTTGAAGCTGGCGACGGCCCCGACGTCGTCGAAGGCCAGCAGATCACCGTGCACTACGCGGGCTGGCTGTGGGACGGCGCCAAGTTCGACGCCTCGTGGGACCGCGGTGAGCCCATCTCCTTCGGCATCGCGCGCGGCTCGCTGATCGACGGCTGGGTCGAGGGCATCGTCGGCCAGCCCGTCGGCTCCAAGCTGCTCCTGTCGGTCCCCCCGGAGAAGGGCTACGGCCAGCGCTCGATGGGCCCGATCCCCGGTGGCTCGACGCTCGTGTTTGCGGTGGACGTTCTCGAAGCGCGCTAGTACCTCGGGGTGGCCTAGAGCGCCCCGTAGGTGAGGAACAGGCCGGCGGCGACCACGACGGTTCCCAGCACTGCGACTGACGCGCTCAGTCGTGATCGCGCACGCCGGGCGCAGGTGACCGCCAGGACGGCAACGCCCACGGCTAGCTCGGTCCACCAATAGCCCACTGGCGTAGAGTCGGCAATGCGCGCGATGCCGTGCGCCGCTTCGCCGATCGCGATTCCTGGCCACGTCGCGGCCGCGAGTCCGCGCCACACGTGTGACGTGCGTCCGGTTCCAGGCGCGCGCCAGGCTTTCGATGAACGCAGCTCCCACACCACACTTCCGAGAACTGCGCCGACCGCGACCCCAGCGGTGCACCACAACAAGACCCAGGAGCCAGAGACACCAAACCCCCGCAAGGCCGACGTTCCGTAGTACCCCACCATCGTCATCGGGCCTGCCAGCGCCCCGAGCGCCATCGCTTGCCAGGGGCGTCGCCCGGCCAGCGCGGCCGCGACGGAGATCGCAGCCACCGGTGCCGCGGAGTTGAAAAGGGGCAGCAGCGCGTCGGGCGCAGCGGACTGGCCGAACGACATGCCGATTCCCGCGGCCAGGGGTCCTGCGAGGGCAGCGATGATGGATGCGGAACGGTTCACGTGCTCACGCTATGCGGGCGCTCGGGGTGCGGCTATGGGGTGAACCCCTGATTTCTGGGGAGCGGCAGCGTTGTCGCGTGACCTTGAGTTAGTTCAGCGGCCCGTAGAGCGCGGCCGGCGCGCCCGCGGCGAGCGCCCAATAGCGGTCGCCGTAGGACCAGTGCCACCACTCGGTCGGGTAGTTCACCAGGCCGACGCTCGCGAGCGCGTGCGAGAGGATGTCGCGGTTCGCCTGTGCCGCGGGCCACAGGCCCTCGGCGTCGGTGTAGCAGCGGCCCTCGCTTTCCTCGGGCGAGGCGTTGATGCGCGTTCCCATGTCGAGCTCGGTGCCGTTCGCGTCGCACAGTGTGAGGTCGACGGCGGCCCCGGCCGTGTGGGGGGCGACCTCGGGCGGCGACACGTAGCGGCTCGCAAGGGCATTCAACTCGTGGGGGCTGAGTTCCGGATGGAGCGGGCGCAACTCGTCCACATACTCGTCAAAGTAGTGGCGCTGGAGCGCGGCCGGACGGAATCCTTCGACGATGAGCAGCCTGATTCCGTCGGGCAGGGTCTCTTGGGCCTGCTCGAGCCGCGCGACGACATCGGCGCGAAGGTGCGCGTAGTGGCCGTGGGGGTCGGCCCAGAGAGTGTCGAGGCGAAGGTCGTCCCTCAGCCGCATATCGACCAGCGGCTCGCCGTTGTCCTGGACGGGAATCGATCCCACGCGGGCGTCGGCCATCAGCACGATTTCATTCACGCGTTAACGGTAGTCGTCGCTAGCGTCAGGCCTGGCCGAGCGCGGCGCACGTCGCCACTCGATGGACAACGTTTCGCGTATTTAAGCTGCGACTGAAATACCCATATCGATGCCCGTCTCGCGCTGGCCGACGAGCTGCTGGGGCTCGGTGCCGTGGACGCATGTCAGGCCCGGCTCATACGCTGGGCCCATGGCAGAGCACCACTACTCCACGCACCTCCTGTGGGAGGGCTCCACCGGGCGCGGGTACCGCGACTACTCACGGGATCACTCGGCGGTCGCGGGGCCGGACGCGGCAGCGGTGCGGCTGAGCGCCGACCCGGCGTTTCGTGGCGATCCCGCGCACCTCAACCCCGAGCAGCTAGTGGTGATGGCGGCGAGCTCATGCCAGCTGTTGTCGTTCCTTGCCGTGGCGGCGCTTGAGGGAGTCGACGTGCGGGACTATGAGGATGAGGCGTCGGCCACGATGGACGACGGCGTGCTTCCGGTGCGGCTCGCGCAGATTCAGTTGACGCCCGTGATTCGCGTGGCCCCAGGCACGGACCACGCGCGGGTGCTTGCCCTGGTGGAGCGTGCGCATCACGAGTGCTACATCGCCAACTCGCTCAACACTCCCGTGATCGTCTCAGCCACCGTGGAGGACGCATGACCTCGCCCGCGTTTCAAGACCTGTCCGTGATTCTCGACAACCGGCCAGGCGCGCTCGAGGACTTTGGCGAGACCCTCGGTGCCGCCGGCGTCAGCCTCGAGGGCGGTGGTGTCTTCACCCACGACGGCGTGCCCATCGCTCACTTTCTGGTGGACGATGCCGAGGCGGGGCGTGCGGCGCTCGAACGGGCGGGCATCGGGCCGGTCACCATCAGCGACGTGTCGATGCTGCGACTCGACCAGGACGCGCCTGGACAGCTGGGCGCGTTCACCAGGATGCTGGGTGATGCGGGCGTGCAGATCCGGCTGCAGTACAGCGACCACGAGCACCACCTCGTGGTGATGGTGGACCCCGCAGACCGGGCCGCGTGCGCGGAGATTGCCGCACGGTGGGACGCGGAGAGAGATCAGCGGCGGGCCAGCGCAGGCCTCTAGCCCCTCGTCACCGTGAGTACACCCTCACCGTGAGCACGGCCCCACCCTGCGCTTGACTCTCCCCTTGCGGGACACTGTTGCCTGGTAGTCCAAGGAGGAAACCGTGGATTCGCTCATGCCGATCGGCCGCTTCTCGAGGGCCAGCCGCCTGTCCGTCAAGGCCCTGCGCCTGTACGACGCGGAGGGGCTGCTCGTGCCCGCGTAGGTCGACCCCGCGTCGGGCTATCGCCACTACCGGCCGGGTCAAATTAGGCGGGCCGAGGCGATTCGCGTGCTGCGCATGGTGGACATGCCGCTCGCGCGGGTGTGCGAGGTGCTCGACCTGGAGAGCCCCGATGCGTTGCGCGCCGCGCTCGCCGAGCATCGGGCGCTGCTGGCCGGGCGGTTGGAGGAGCAGGAGCGGATGCTGCGGTTCCTCGAGAGACTCATGAACCGAGAGGACATTGCCATGCCGTACGACATCACTGTGAAGGACATCGAAGCGCAACGCGTGGTGAGACACCGCGTGCACACGTCGCTGGAGACCATCGGGCAGGCGGTGGGCGAGGGGTTTGGTGGGGCCATGGCCGCCATCGGAGCGGCGCGGGCGATCCCTGCGGGGGCCCCGTTCGTGGTCTATCACGACATCATCGACGACCAGGCAGAAGGCGAGATTGAGGCCTGCATTCCCGTCGCGCCGGGAGCGGCGGACGGTGTGGCCGTCGATGTGCCCTCCGCCGAGGTCGTGTCGACGCTGCACCGCGGGCCCTACATGGAGATCGGGGCGGCGTACGAGGCGCTTGGTGCGTGGCTTGCGCAGCAGGGCCGCGAGCCGGTGGGGCCTCCGCGCGAGGTGTACCTCAACGATCCCGACGAGACCGCGGCCGAGGATCTGCTCACCGAGGTTCAGTTCCCGCTGGCCTGGAAATAAGGCGAGCGGCATGAACAGTGACGGTGTGAAAAGTGACCGTGTGAAGGTGGGCGCCGTGAAACTCGATCTCAAGAAGACCCTGCCCAGTTACGCGGCGCGCCAGGGCCGCTTCGACATCGTCGACATCCCGTCGATGCGCTACCTGGCGGCCGACGCGGAGGGAGCCCCGGACGGGGCCTCGTTCGCGGGGGCGCTCGCGGCGTTGTTCCCGCTCGCGTATGCGCTCAAGTTCGCGTCCAAGAAGGGGCACGGCCGCGATTACGTGGTGCCGCCCCTCGAGGCGCTGTGGTGGGCAGACGACCCGGCGGCGTTCACGTCAGGCGACAAGTCCGCATGGCATTCGACCGCGCTCATGCTGCTGCCGGAGTGGATCACGGACGGCGATGTGGAGGCGGCGCGCGAGGCGGTGGCTGCGAAGGTCGCGGCGGGGAACGCTGCTGCCGCGGACCTCGCCACGGTGCGGGTCCGCGTGATCGAGGAGGGCCGATGCGCGCAGACGCTGCACGTGGGTCCGTTCAGCGAGGAGGGCCCGGTGATCGAGGAGCTTCATGCGACCTTGGAGGGTGCCGGGCTGGCGCTCGCGGGCAAGCACCACGAGATCTACCTGAGCGACTTCCGCCGCGCGGCGCCCGAGAAGCTGCGCACGATCTTGAGGCAGCCGGGGCGCGTGCGGGGCTAGGTGGTCGCCGCACTTCCCAAGCGCGTGAACGCTATCGCAGCCACCACGAGCGCTTCTTGGTGGGTGCCTCCGTGTGGCTGGGCGTCCCGAGTGGCGTGGCGACCCTGTCGGCCTGCGGGTCGTAATGCACGAGCCCCATCTGGGTAGTCAGTTCGGTGATGCGCGCGTTCATGTCCTCCGCGCGCGGCCACCTCACGCCGGAGTACATGATGGGTCCGGACGCGTCCGCTTCGAGCGGCCAACTCACCCATGGTGATGCGTCGAGGTCCTCGTCGGTGTCGCCGGGGAACTCGGTCTTGAGTGCCGCGACGAAGGCGGCGATGCCCGGCGTCGGGGGTGTGGCGTTGTCTGACTCAAGGTACTGGGTGGAGAGCGCCTCGTAGGTGGCGAAGCCCTCGTCGTGCGACGCGGGCGCCGGGCCCTCCCAGACTGCAAAGTCGAAGCTCATGAGGCGAGCATATCGCCGGGCACCTAACCCATCGTCACCGTGAGTACGTCCCCATCGGCGAGAGCCTCGACGGGCACGAGCGCCCCGCGCTTCCCGTCGTCAAAGGGGGCGACCTCAACCCCGTCGATCGTCACGGAGGAGACCCCCGTCGCGAGCCCGTCAATATTCACGACGTTGATGGTCAGGTTCATCCCCCTGAACCGGCGCATCACCTGGAAGCCGTTCCAGCCCTCGGGCAGGCACGGGTCGATCCGCAGCCCATCAAGCTCGGCGCGCACGCCCAGGATGTACTGGGTCACGCCCACATACGACCACGATGCCGTGCCCGTGAGCCACGGGTTGCGGGCCTGGCCAAAGCGGGGGGATTCGGGGCCGTGCGTGAACTGGCAGTACACGTAGGGCTCGACCTGGTGCAGCTCGGCCTGGTCGTTGTACTTGGCGGGCAGGAAGCCTCGGTAGTACTCGTACGCGCGGTCGCCGCGGCCCAGGATGCCCTCGGCTACGATGGTCCACGAGTTCGCGTGGCAGAAGATGCCGCCGTTCTCCTTGTGGCCTGGCGGGAACACCAGCAAGCTGAGCCCCACGCCGGGGACCTCGTGCGTGTGCGCGGGCGCGCACAGGGCGACGCCGTGCTCGGTCGACAGTCGTTCGTGGACGGAGTCCATCGCGCCGATCGCGCGCGCCTCCGGCACGGTCTGCGAGATGGCGGCCCACACGTTGGGCTCGAGGTAGATTTTGCCCTCGTCCAGCGCGTCGGAACCCAGCTTGGCGCCCGTCGATGAGATGCCGCGGATGTACCAGCCGCCGTCCCACGAGTTCTCGAGGACGACCTCGAGGTCGGCCAGTACGCCGCGAGCCCACGCCGCGTCGTCGTGGCGTCCGGTCTGGTCGGCGAGCTCAGCGATCACGCGCACGCCGTTGGCCATGAGGAACGTCGAGAACATCGATTCACCCGTGGTGCCAAACTGGATGCAGTCGTTCCAGTCCGCCTGCAGGCCCTGCACCAGGCCGTTGTTGCCCAGGTGGTTCAGCGAGAACTGAATCGCCTGCTTGAGGTGCTCAAAGACGGTCGCCTCGCCGTGGTCGGCGTACGGCAGCACCTGGTCCAGGTAGCTCACGTCGCCCGTCTCGTACACAAAGTTGGACACCGTGATGGGCAGCCACAGCGGATCGTCCGAGCGGTACTGCTCGAGCGTCGGCGTGGCCTCGTGGCCCGGGTTGTGGGTGAGCGGCTTCACGAGCGGCATCGCGCCGCCCTCCTCCGTCTGCCCCGTGAGGATCATGTCGAGGCGCTCGCGCACGGCCTCGGGGATCGCGTGGATCACAGCAAGCATGTCCTGGACGGTGTCGCGGTAGCCAAGCCCGTCGCGGTCACCGGCCTCGATCAGGCTGACGCCGCGCGACCAGTTGAACGTCATGTGCGTCTGGTACGCGTGCCACACGTTGATCATCGAGTTCATCTGCTCGTCGGGCGTGGCCACCTGCAGCGGCGCCAGGAACTCGCGCCACTCCTCACGGATTGCGGCCAGCTCGCGGTCGACCGCCTCGGGGGTGCCGAACGTCGCCATGATGTCGCGCCCCTTGGGAAGCGCGACGCCATCCGCGTCCTTCCACTCGGCATCGGGGGCGCCGACGCCCATCATGTAGATCACCTGACGGGTCTCGCCGGGCGCCAACTCAAGGCGCGCCTGGATCGACGAGCACGCGTTGTCGCCCGTCGCCTCGCTGCCGGAGCAGTATCCGCGCTCCACCGCGACCGGTGCGGACTGCGTCCGGTACGCGCCCAAGAACGCGTCGCGGTCGGTGTCAAAGCCGGCAACATCGGCGCCCGCCATGCCAAACCACAGCTCGGACGTCTTGTCGCGCGTCGAGTTGAGGCGGTGGATCATGCCGTCCTGCATGCGGCACACGACCACGTACTGCGAGTACTGCAGGTTCTCGAGGTCCTGGCGGTAGTTCCACTCGTTGGACAGCTCGGCATACGAGAACAGCGAGACGGTGCGCGGCGCGGAGGTCGTGTTGGTGACCTTGACGGACCAGTATTCGAACGCCTGGCCCTGGGGGATAAAGAACGTGGCCTCCGAGTGGATGCCGCGGTATTCGGAGTCGAAGATCGAGTAGCCGAGTCCGTGGCGCACGGACGCCGCCTGGGTGGGGTTGCCCTTCGCGTCAAGCGTCGCGTCGGCGTCGGCCTCGACGTCGCCGTACCCATTAACACCGCGCAAGGTCTTGCCCACAGGCTGCCACGACGCCGACCAGAAGTCGCCGTCCGCATCGTCGCGCAGGTAGAGGAAGCGACCTGGCTCGTCCTGCGGTACGCCGTTGAAGCGGAAGCGCGTCACGCGGCCGGTGCCGCCCGACTTGTAGAACGAATAGCCGCCTGCGCCCTGGGTGATGATGCCGCCATACAGGCGCGAGCCCAGGTAGTTGGACCACGAGCGCGGGGTGTCAGGGCGGGTGATGACGTATTCGCGAGCTGCGTCGTCAAAGTGGCCGTACTGCATGGGATCCTCCGTGCGGGTGGTGCGAACTTGGGCCCCGATGCCGGGCCGATGCCGCAGCGAGAGAGCGCTCACCAGACTAGTGCCACGTGACTGGGGGCAGGCGGCAAGTGACCTATCGACCGGCCGAGGGAGAGGGTGAGGAGCAGCGGCCTTAGCCCGCGAGCTCGACAGCCAGTTCGCGCGTGCGCCGCTCGGCGGCCTGGAGGCCCACCGCGACGACGGTCTGCAGGCCGGCATCGGACATCGCGCCGAGTGCGGCGAGCGTGGTGCCGCCCTTTGAGCTCACGCGGGCGCGGAGTTCGCCGGGCCCCACGTCGGATGAGTCCAGAAGTGCGGCGGCGCCGACGAAGGTCTGGATCGCAAGGTCGGTCGCGAGCTCGCGGTCGAGCCCCTGCATGATTCCGGCCTCGATCATGGCTTCGACGAAGGCGTAAAAGTACGCGGGGCCGGAACCCGACAGGGTGCCCACCGCGACAATCTGCTCCTCGTCGACCTCGACTACGAGTCCCGTGGCCGCGAGCACGGCCTTGGCGAGGGCCATGTGTTCGGGTGTCGCGTGGGTGCCCGCGGCGATCGCGGTGGCTCCCTTGCCGATGAGCGCGGGCGTGTTGGGCATCGCGCGGATCACGGGAGTGCCCGCGGGCAGGCGCGCCTCGTAGTACGACGCGGGGAGGCCGGCCGCGACCGTCAGCAGGAGCGTGCCTGGGCGAACCGACGCCGCGAAGGCGTCGAGCGCGGTGGCCGCGTCCTGGGGCTTGACCGCAAAGACGATGATGTCCGCACCTGCCGCGGCCTGACCCAGGTCCTGAGTAGTGGCGAGACCATGCGCCGATGCCAGGACGGCGAGGGCCTCGGCGTTCTTGTCGGCCACGGTCACTTGGGAGGCCTGCCAGCCTGAGGCGATCGCGCCCGCGGCGATTGCGCCGCCCATGACGCCGCCGCCAAGAACCGCGATAGAAGTGGTGGGTGTGGTGGGCACTGTCGCTTCTGTCATGGTCCCAGGCTAGCCGGGTCAGCCGTTTGGTACCTGACCGCTCGGTACGTGACGTGCCCACAGGAGGGGCGAATGCGGTCGGACGGGTACCTGACGTGCCCACAGGACGAGTGTGCGAGCGCGTCGAGTGGGTGAGCGCGTCGAGTGGGTGAGCGCAGGCGGCGCCTAGTCCGTGCGGCGCCTCAGCGTCATGGCGCCCAGCACGAGCGAGCCGGCGATGAACGCCACCAGGACGGCCACGGGCGCCCAGATCGCGTTGCTGTCGCCGGCGAGGATGCTGTTGACGGCATCGATCGAGTAGCTGACGGGCAGCACGTCCGAGACGTACGTGAGCACGGTCGGCATCGCGCTGCGGTCGACGAACAGGCCCGCCAGAAGCAGCTGCGGGATGATCACCATGGGCATCATCTGGACGGCCTGGAACTCGGTGCGCGCGACGGCGGAGGCAAGCAGGCCCATGGCCGTGCCCACCAGCGCGTCCAGCACCATGACGAGCCCCAGCCGCCACAGGCCCGTGGGGATGTCGAGCCCCAGCGGCCACACCGACCATGCCGTCATCACGATGGCCTGGATGCTGGCGACCAGCCCAAAAGCGAGCGCGTAACCCAGGATCACATCGGCCTTGCCGGTGGGGCCCACCATGAGCCGCTCGAGCGTTCCCGACTGGCGTTCGCGCAGCATGGTGATGGACGTGATCAGGAACATCAGGATGATGGGGAACAGGCCCATGATGCGCGGGCCGATCGTGTTGAAGATGGGTCCCGTGGGCGGCACCGTCGCCTCGGAAAACATGTACTGCAACAGCCACGTGAGGCCGGCGGGCAGGATGATGAGCATCGCAAGCGTGCGCGGGTCACGGCGCAACTGAGTCAGAACGCGCTTCGCGGTATTCCAGGTGAGCGCGAGGTTCATGCCACGTTCCTTTCGGCGAGCGCCAGGAAGGCAGCATCGGCGTTGTCGGTGCCGGTATCGGCGAGGATATCTTCGAACGTGTCGTCGGCGAGGATCGCGCCGTCGCGCACGAACACGAGCCGATCGCAGCGGTTCGCCTCGTCCATGACGTGCGAGCTCACGATCAGGGTCTTGCCCGCGTCGCGCAGCTCGCGGAAGAGGTGCCACAGGTCGCGTCGCAGCGCGGGGTCAAGGCCGACGGTGGGCTCATCGAGGACGAGCAGTTCCGGGTCGCCCACGAGGGCAGCGCCGAGCGACACGCGTGACTCTTGGCCGCCCGAGAGGGTCGAGACGGGGCGATCCGCGACGTCGAATAGTCCGATGTGCTTCAACGTGGTCGCGACGCCGTCGGACCCCACGTCCATCGTCCTGGCGAAGTACGAGAGATTTTCGCGAGCGGTGAGGTCGGGGTAGATCGCCGGGGCCTGGGTGACGTAGCCGATGCGGCGGCGAAGCGCGGGGGAGCCCGCCTCGATGCCGAACACCTCGACCGAGCCTCCCGCGATGATCTGTGCGCCCACGATGGCGCGCATGAGCGTCGTCTTGCCTCCGCCCGAGGGGCCGAGCAGTCCGACGATCTGGCCGCGCGGGACATCGAGGTCGATGTGCGGAAGAACCAGGTTCCCCCCGCGGATGACGTGCAGCCCGCGAATGGAGACCGCGGCCTCGGGCTCGATATTATTCCTCATGTGAGGAATTGTGGTCCTCGCCGATGGGTCCTGTCAACCGGAAACCGCATATCGGGTCCAAGCCCGGAAGGCTAAGGGGCGTCGCTGTCCGTCAGGAGCCGCGTAAGAATCGGCCCAAATCGCGCGATGAGCTCTGCGGCAGGCTCGGAAGCCAGTGGCTCGATGCGTGCCGCGTGTCGCATCAGGGCGAGCCCGATGACCTGGCTCGCCGCCGTGGCGGCGGCCTGCGCCGGGTTGCGCGCGCCCACGCCCGCCGCGACGCGTTCGATGACGCCCTCGATGATGAAGGTGCGCAAGAAGTCGGCGACATCGGGGTGGTCGAGGGCGGCGCGCATGAGCTGGATGAGCCTTGGGCCGCGTATCGGGTCCTCCCACACCTCGACAAAGAAGGTGATGACGCGGTGCCCGACGAGCTGAGAGTCGCCCTCCGTCATGCGAGTGACCTGCTCCGATACGCCGAACGGAGGTCTGAGGGACTCGACGAAGAGTTCGCTCTTTGACGCAAAGTAGTGCCGCACTAGCGCGGGGTCGACTCCGGCCTCGCGTGCGATGCCTCGTACCGAGCCGCGCTGGTAGCCGTCGCGCGAAAAGATGGCCGCGGCGGCGGTGAGGATATCGGCCTTCGTGTCCGTATCTCCTGGTCGTGGCCCACGGCGAGCCCCGCCGGTGGCCACGGTCTAGACGCCGAAGTGTGCGAAGAAGTCGAGCAACTCGGCCGAGGGGCCGGTGAGTACCAACACTGCGGTCTCGTTGCGCCAGACGACCGTTCCCGTTGCGCCCGTAGTCGAGTACGCGCGCTCGCCGACCGTCGTGCCATCGACCGTCACATCCTCGACATCCGTGGCCCCGTCAGCGTAGGAGTCGTACGCGGTCTGCGCATCCTCAACTGAGTAGTGCTGGTACGCCTCGATGGTGAACATCGTGGACGTCGATCCGGGACCGTAGGTGAGGGTCACGTGCTCCGCCGCCCGTGCTGGCAGCGCGGCGTCGCCCGCCGGGTTAGTGACCTCGTAGGCGACTAAGACGTTGGTGCCGACGGTGGAGGGCATCGCCGCCACAAAATCGGTCGGGTCCGTGATGCTCACGGGCTCCGCAGTGGGAGCGGGTGCAGACGCCGTCTCGGTGGGGGTGGGGAGCGTGGCGGGCTCGGGCTGGAACACCACAAACGCAATCGCTCCAATCGCGGCTGCAGCCAGGGCGGCAATCACGATCCACAGGACCAAGCGACGACGCCCGTGGGGAGCCTTGGATGGGGGTTCGATGGGAGCCTCTCCTTCCGTGGTGCCCGGGAGTGCCGCGTCCTCGGTGAGGTCGGTGAGGTCGCTCAGGTCGGCGTCATGATCAGCGAGGGCTGCGGCTTCGCTTGTGGAGACCGTGGACGGACCCCAGTCTCCCTGCGACGGCGTGTAGGCCGTCGCCGTGGTGTGCAAGGGCTCAGTGCGCTTCGAGTCGCGGTGAATAGGCTGGGCTGCGGTCTCGGTCTCGGTCTCGGTCTCGGTCTCGGTTGCGGCGAGGGGCTCGGTAGCCGGATCCGTCATCGGTTCTGCACCTTGAGGCTCGATGTCACGCTCCAGAACGGGAATCGCCCCTGACAGAGGCGTCTCAAAAGCTCCGGTTCCGGGGGCTTCGTCCGATGCGCGAGCGTCTCGCGCCGAGGTGGCCGCAAAGAAGGCCGCTGCCGTCGACGCGGTCGCAGGTGCGGCGAGACTGGGGTCTCCCACGGGATGGGACTCTTCCGCGACCGGGGCGTCTTGATTAAACGGTTCCGCGAATTCAGAAAAGAGCGAGGACACCCGGGTGGGCTCCGGCGCGCCGGCTTCTGAGTTGGCGGGCTCCGCCTGGGTGAGCTCCGCCTGGGTGAGCTCCGACGGGCCCGGACCCTCGATCGGCAGCCACGGGCTGTGAGCTTCGGCCGCGGGCTCGTCCACGCGCTGTGGAACGGCGGGAGCGGACTCTGCCTCAAAGGTGCCGGTTTCGGGGCCGAGCGGCTCACCCGTGGCGAACTCAACGTCGCTCGGATCGACTGTCGCCCAAGGGCGTGCGGGCTGCGTGAAGGAGTCAGGGGCAGGAGCGGCGGCGGGCACATGCTCGCCGTCCATGAAACTCAGGCTCGTGTCGTCCAGTTCCACCTTGGGGACGTATGCGGGCTCGTCGGACTCGGGAATGGCAAGGTCGTCCAACGGTGAGAACGGGCGCGGCGCGGCATGGGGCGTCGTGAAGCTCACGGTAGGAACAGGTGCTGGCACCACGCCGCCGAGGGGCTCGAAGCGCGGAACGAAGGGCTCCTCCTCGCCAAACGACGGCATCTGACGGTCTTCGCCGCCCACGACAGGGATGCCGGCACGTGGGGTCGGGGCTCCCGCGGCCTCAAGGCTCGCCGTCGACAGCGCGGAGGCGCCGAGTTGCTTGACGGGATCTGAAGCCTCGGGGGCGTACTCCTGAGAGGCCGAAGTCTCCTCGGACTGCGCTTCGGGCTCTCTTTCCCATGACGGCGCGTAGGCAGCGGATTCGTCGGAGGCCTGTGGCTGAATCTCCGTGGCGGCCGGTGGCTGCACGGGTGCGATGATCTCGGCCTCTTCTGCCTCGATGGGCATCGGCACCAACCCATTCACGAGCGTGGGCGAGAAGGAGGACGGCTGGGCGACTGGTGCATAGTCGGCGACTGGCTCGGCGACTGGCGCGAAGTCGGGTTCAGCAGCGAACTCGGGCGTGGTCTTGGGCGCGAAGTCGGGCTCGACAACCGTTTCGGCAATGCTCGCGCGCTCGATTTCGGGTTCTGGGGTCGGTTCCTGCCTTGCTTCGGGAGCGGGAATCTCAGTGGTGGCCGGTGCCGGCTCGGGCGCTGCCGTGGCGGCAGGGAGTTCGACGCGTGGGATCGCGCCCGTCCACGGTGCATACGTCACGGGAGGCGCCGGTGGCGCGATTTCCTCGGGCGCCTGGGCGGGGACTACCTGGGGGATGGCATCCGTGGCGGGTGGAGTCGCCCTGCGGTCGGGTCCCCACGATTCCTGGGCGCTGGTCGCCACGACAGGGGCCTCGTACGGCGCATGCAGCGGGCGCGGTCGTTCGGCGCTGAGGTAGGGGCTGCGTGGGGGTGCCTGGGCGATTGGTTCGTCTGGCGCTACGACCGGGATGGGGGCCGGAGCGGGGGCTGGGGCGGCGAATGAGGTGTCTTCGTCGGCCGGCGCGGATCCGGAGTTGAGGAATCTGGACAGTGCTGATTCGACTGCCGCTGATTCCGGCATCGGGACGTCTGCTGGCGGAGCGAACGTAGCGTCCGGAACGGACTCTGACGCAAACGCCGGAACAGGCGCGGAAACAGGCTCGGAAACGGGTGCCGACGGCGCCTCGTGTGCGGCCACGGCGCGCGAAAAAGTGGGGCGCGTGGGTGTGGGCTCATAAGGCGACATCTCGCGCGGCGGCGCGGGTGCTTCGGCGGCCGTCTCGGCGGGTGTTACCGCAGGTGACGCGGCAGGCGGGGGCGCGATCAGGTCATCGAATGTGGGAATTGGGCCCGTCACGGCACGCGGTGGCGTGGGGTCGGGAAGTGCCCGTTCAGTCGCGTCTGCGGGAGTGGCTGTGTCCTGGGAAGACTGCCCCTCCGGCTGGACTGCAAACCATGGTGATCGCTGTTCGTCGCTGGCCATGGACCAAGCGTAGTCATTGGTGCCGTTCTCGGCGCGGGCCTGCGCGCCGCGCGTGTCAGATCGCGGCGGTAGCGTGGCGCCATGGCAGTTACTAAGAAGGTCTCGACCAGCTATCGGTGCACCGAATGTGGGTGGACGGCTGTCAAATGGGTGGGCCGTTGCGGGGAGTGCCAGGCATGGGGCACCGTGATCGAGGTGGGGGCCGCATCGGGGCCCAGCACCAAGGCGACCGCGGTGATGACTCCCGCGCGCCCTATCGGAGATATCCCCGTATCCGAGTCGGCGCGGCACCCCACACACGTCGCGGAGTTCGATCGGGTGTTGGGTGGGGGCCTTGTCGCGGGCGCCGCGGTACTTCTCGCGGGCGAGCCTGGAGTCGGCAAGTCGACGCTCTTGCTCGAGGTGGCTGCGCGAGCGGCGCGCGAGGGACGCAACGTGCTCTACGTCAGCGGTGAGGAATCCGCCGGACAGGTGCGCCTGCGCGCCGAACGCATGGGCGCTCTCGAGCCGCGCCTCAAACTTGCCGCCGAGACGGACCTCGGTGTAGTGCTGGCGCATCTCGCGGCCGAACGCCCCGACCTGGTGGTCGTGGACTCGATCCAGACCATCGCCTCGGCCGCGATCGACGGCTCCCCCGGGGGTGTGTCGCAGGTGCGCGAGGTGGCGGGCGCGCTCATTCAGGCGGCCAAGGCGACGGGTGCGCCCATGGTGCTCGTGGGCCACGTCACCAAGGACGGCTCGGTCGCGGGGCCACGCATCGTGGAGCACCTGGTCGACGTCGTCTGCCAGTTTGAGGGCGACCCTCACTCACCGCTGCGGCTACTGCGGGCCCACAAGAACCGCTTCGGCTCGGTGGACGAGGTGGGGTGCTTCCAACTGGTCGACGCGGGCATCGAGGAGGTGCCCGATCCGTCGGGCCTCTTCCTTACTCGCACTGATGAAGCCATCGCTGGCACGTGTCCCACCATCACGCTCGACGGTCGCCGCGCGCTCCCCGCGGAAATTCAGGCGCTCGTCGCGCCCTCGGCTCTCGCGAATCCGCGTAGGGCCACGTCGGGTATGGACTCCCAGCGCGTGGCGATGATCCTCGCCGTATTGCACCGTCGAGTGGGCGTGGCGCTCGCGGCGGACGACGTCTACGTCGCCACGGTGGGAGGCGCCCGCGTATCCGAGCCTGCGGCCGACCTTGCGCTCGCCCTGGCCCTCGCGTCGGCGCGGGTCGACCGCCCCGTGCGCAAGAACCTGGTGGCGATTGGCGAGGTCGCGCTGTCGGGCGCAGTGCGGCCCATTAGCGCGATCGGGACCCGTCTCAGTGAGGCGGCCCGACTCGGCTTCACTCATGCGATCGTGCCCGCAGGCGTGGCCGACGCCGCGCGCGAGGCTGCGGGCGGAAGGGTCACGGTGCTGGGCGTGGAGACCCTCGCCGACGCCGTGCGTGCGGGAATTCAGCCTGAGTGAGGCTAAGAGCTCAGTTGGAACTGAGCCGGATCCGAAGAGATCCCCTGAATAGTCACTTGAGCCCAATAGAAGCCGTCCGCCGGGGCATCGCCGATGGTGCAACCTTCACCCGTGCGTTGCCGAGACCAGGTCAGTTTCATCGACTCCTGGGCTCCGGTGTCGAGGAGCCACTGGAGATCAGAGACTGTGGCATCGTCGGCGCAGTATGCGGTCGAGAAGTACACGTCCTTGTTGCTTTCGCCGCCCGACCAGATGGCGAACTCAGTTCCGTCCGCCGTGGTGTCGAGGGTGCATGCAGTCGCACCGGAGTTTTTGATGGCGACATCGAAGGTGGGAAGAGCACCGGCCGCGAAGTTGAGGGGGTTCGGCGTGAGCGTGAGTTGAACATCGGCCGCGGCGCAGGCGGCGCCGGTCACGGTCTCAGCGGCCGCATCGGCGCTCACCGTTGGCGCGGGCGAATCGCTGGTCGAGGTGCTCGAGCCGTCGCCGCTTCCGCCCGGCGAGGTGGCGAGAAAGAAGATCACCACAAGGAGCAGTGCCACTCCAGTCGCCGCGACGATGCGTCGACGCCAGTACACCTCCGTGGGTCGTCCACCCACGGGATCACGAAGACCGTCCATGCCACGCCTCCTTCGGTCACCCTCACCGTAGTCATGGATTGCACTGGAACAATGAATGCCATGCCGACGTCTCGTGAACCAGTGTCCGCCCTGGACGCGCGCCGGGTGGGCCTGGTGCGCGACTGGTTCGGGGCATCGGCACGAGATCTTCCATGGCGACGGCCCGCGTGCACGCCATGGGGAGTGTTGGTGAGCGAGGTCATGCTCCAGCAGACTCCCGTCGCGCGGGTGCTTCCCGCTTGGGAGAGATGGATGGAGCGCTGGCCGCAGCCCGCCGATCTCGCCGCCGCCACCCAGGCAGATGCCGTGCGTGCATGGGAGCGTCTGGGTTATCCGCGTCGGGCCAAGCGCCTGTGGGAATGCGCGCAGGCACTGGTAGAACGGCATCGCGGTGTGGTCCCTGCCGATGCGGGGGCGTTGCTTGCTCTGCCAGGAGTCGGCGATTACACGGCGTCCGCCGTACTCGCATTCGCGTTCGGCCACCGCGCGGTGGTGCTCGACACGAACGTTCGGCGCGTGCTCGCGCGAGCGTGGCAGGGCGAGCCGCTGCCTCCCGTCTCGTTGAATCGGGCAGAGAGGGACCTTGCCGGGCGGGTCGCGCCGGCGGATGCGAAGGGCGCTGCCGTGTGGGCGGCCGCCTCGATGGAATTGGGTGCGCTGGTGTGTACCGCGCGGGCGCCTCGGTGCGATGAGTGTCCCCTCGCGTCGGAGTGCGCGTGGGTGGCGGGAGGCCGCCAGGGGCTCGATCAGGCGCCGCGTCGGACCCAGGCCTGGCACGGAACGGATCGTCAAGTAAGGGGACGGATTCTCGCCGCTCTCCGAGAGGCCGAAGCCCCGCTCCTGATCGAGGGCAGGGCCTCCCTTGCCGACGTCGAGCCAGGGCAGATGGACCGGTGCGTCGCATCGCTCGTCGCCGACGGGTTGGTAGCCGAGGTCGATCCGGACCGAGGGCTCTTCACGCTCGCCTAGCGCGACGCTAGTGAGAACGTGCACAAAACGGACAAAACGGCCTTACACCAGGCCCTTCTCAGTTTTGATCTCTCGTGATACCTTGGAGTGATATACGTCACAACGAGGCGTTCATCACTCTGACTGCGAAGAGCGTCGCGGGCCCAGTACCGGGCCCGGAGGGTTGGACGGTCCCCCCTAATTGCTGAGGAATCTTCTGTGAGTTCATCTGTGCGCGCCTCTGCGGCGCCGCCCCTTGTTCACGTTCGCCGCCTGCTTGTTGTCGTTCTGGCAGCTCTCTTGAGTGTGGGAACGTTCACGCTCCCCGCATCGGCGACTCCCTCGACGGGGCTCACGCTCAATGTGTCGTATGGCACGACGACGGCGCCCGACGGCACCACCGTGGTCACGCCTGGCACGCAGTACGTCGCGACGATTCAGTACCAGCGCAGCGCACTGGTCGCGGGTTCGACGATCGTGCTCACCGCTCCCAGCGGCGTCACGATCCCCGACTCGGCGCTCGTGGTTCCGTTGGGCAACACAGTGTTCGAGTCGCTGACGAGGCAGTCCGATGGCTCGATCGCCATCAAGGTGGTCGACGATCTCAGCGGGTCATCCGTCAACCAGGGCGTCTTTGAGATGTCCTTCACGATGGATAACAACGCGCCCACGTCCGAGGTGCGCACGCTTGAGTGGAGCCTCGGGGGCGAAACCCAGTCCGTCACGCTGATTGTGAAGAAGCCAGGCGACGAGATCCTGGTGCCCTTTTCCGCGTCAACCGCGAAGTCTTCTTCGAACGCCTCAAGCCTCAACTCCTACGTCTCCGTGACCGGCGGGGTCGTCACCGTGGACCCGGCCATCACGAACGTCAAGGTCGGCTACACCTTGTCCGTCAACTCCAACGTGGCACGCACGGGCATCGACATCTCGGACGTCATCGATTCCCGTATGGAATATGCCGCGTCGTCGTTCGCCGCGAACCTGACCACCTGGGACGCGAACGGCCTGAACAAGACCACCACGCTGCTCTCCACCTGGACACCCACCTTCGGCGCAGCCACCTTTGCGTATAGCGATGTCAGCCTCCCCAAGGACTCCAAGCTCGTCATTACGTACTACGCGACGCTGAAGGCCTCCGAAGTCGCTCAGCTCCAGGCAGCCCTCCAGACGAGTTATGACGCGAATGTGAAGTCCACCGGATACGGCACGTACAGCGTCGGTCCCTTCACCAACACCATGTCGGTGAGCGGTGTGACAGGCACGAAGAAGACCTCGTTTACGGTGAGCCGCACCATTTCTGCCCCCGCCGGCCCTAATTACAGCTCGGCCTTCTCCAAGAGCAGCAGCCTTGCCAACGGCACCGTGATCACGCGCGACGCTGCCGGAGAGATTACCGCGCCGCTCGCCGTGACGTACACGCTGGTCGCCAACCTGGCATTCTTCACGGGAACCGTTCCGGCACTGACCCGCAATGTGGTGGTGACCGACGTGCTCCCCGCGCAGGTGGACTGGCTTGCCGGAGACTCCTCGTTTCTCACGGTAACTGACTCGGCCAACGTTCCCGTCGCGTTCACCAAGGTCACCGGCATCGCGGCCGCCGACTTCAAGGGCGACTCCTACATCGGTACCTATCAGGTGGATGGCAAAAACCTGTGGATCAACCTTGGCCAGAACAGCACGCAGAGGTACACGATCAAGGTGAAGGGTCAGATCGTCTCGCTGGCGGGCATCGGCACTACGGAGACTCCTACCAACCTTTCGACGGTTCAGACGCAATACAACGGTCCCAGCAACACGGGCGAGTTCACCTTCAGTGACACGATCGCTTCGCAGAAGAGGTCCGTGTCAAGGACCCTCTGGGTCCTGCGTGATCCGTCAGTTCCGATCACGGACACGAGCAAGTTCACCAAGACCTCGCCCGCGACAGTGCAGGGAGTCTCGGGAGAGCCGATCCTCGTTCCGTTCACGTTTAAGGTCAGCGCGGGTTATGACTTTGCCAAGTCGCGCATCATCGACATGGCCGATCCCGACGTCTTCGACCTGAGCGACCTCGACGCGATCAAGGCCGGGATTACGGGAACGTACGACGGTAGTCAGGCCATGACCGGAGACTCGTTCGATCTTGCGATTGACGCCGACGGATACCTCGTCATCACGCCCTCGTCGACCTTCGGCGATGGCTGGGACTCTCGCCTGAGGGCACCCTTTAGGCAGTCGATGACCTTGACGGTGTCTATCCCCACCAAGGTTCTCGAAGGCTCGCAGACGATCACGATTACGAACTCGGCGCTTCTCGTTGGCAGCTCGACCGACACATGGACCTACACCTCGACCGCGGAGTCGAAGGGGACCACGTACGGCGACGAGATGGAAGTCTTCAAGGCGCTGTACGACGAAGGCGTGTGGACGCGGAACTTCCGGGCCGATGTCGACTCGGCGGGCACCTTGATCAACGACGAATTCATCTACCGCATTGAGTTGCTCCCTCACGGCAGCTTCAACAACGTGACCATCATTCCGGTGGAGGACGCGCTCCCCTCGGGGCTCCAGTTCCTGGGCTTCGTGACGGACGCCAACCTCCCTGCTGGCACCGTTGAGTCCGGTGACACGATCGACATGGGCGGAAACATTCGGGCCGAGTGGATCGATTCCACTCGGACCCTGAACATGTACAACCCCACGGGTACCAGGCTCAACTCCGAAGAGCCGATCTACGTCAACTTCAAGGTGAAGGCGTTGGACTACACCGAGGACGTCAGCATCACGAACGCGATCGACGGGGCGTCGGCGACGTTCACCCCCTCGAACGGCTACCCGCTCACGATTCAGAAGCTGGACGCCGACAGCGCGTCACTGCTGATCAACGACCGTGCGGCAAGGTTCACCGTGACCGGCCCCGCGGGTCTCGTGACGGACTCGGCCTACGTGGTTGACGGACTCCTCAAGGTGAGCAACGGCAAGGGCGGCGACAAGAGCATTGTCGTGGCTGACAAGGGCACCTATACGGTGACCGAGACCGTCGCTCCGCTCGGGTACAAGCTTGCGAGCGCCCCGATCAAGGTGACCGTGGGTGACGACGGCTCCTCGCCGACGGTGGCGTACTACAACACCCGCCTTGGGGCCGACGAGACTGGCACGGTCTCGCTTTCCAAGACCGTCGTCGGTGGTCCCGACGGCAGCGACGCGGACTTCACGTTCACGTGGACCGCTGTGGCTCCTGAGGGCGAACAGCTTTCGGTCGCCCAGTCCGCTGGTTCTGTGGCGGTCAAGGGCGACGGCGTGGCCGTGCCGCTCGGGGTCACGTTCCCCGAGGGCACCGTGGTGACGTTCGTCGAGGGCAAGGCCCCGTACATCGATGGCTATAACGTCACCGACGTGACCTACTCGTCCAACCCGGTGACGGTGGTGGGTGGCGCGGACACCGAGGTGAGCGTGGTGAACACGTACACCTTCCCCGATGCGTTCTCTGGTCCCGATGACGGAAGTGGCGGCTTGGCCAGCACCGGAGCCGAGAACACTGGACTCAGGATGGGCGGCGCGCTGGCGCTATCCCTCCTGGGCTTCGGCCTCCTTGGCGCCCGACGCTGGACCACGCGCCGCTCGCGCTAGCGAGATAACAGTCACATAAGACGGTCTCAGGCCCCACCCCCGGTTACTCGGGGGCGGGGCCTTTGCCGTGGTGCGGGTGAGCGGGTGTTGGTGATGGCGTAGGGGGCACGATGCCCGCAATCGTGCTCGGCGCGCTGGCACTGTTCGTCGCTGTGGGCCGTATCTGGGTCGCACCCTTCTCACTATTCGCCGCGCGCAAAGGGAAGGCCCCGGCTTCCTCAAGGGGAGCCGGGGCCTTCTCGCGCGACTGGGGCTACGTGTGCGCGGCCGTCCCTGGTGCCCGCAGTTCACCCACCCATGAATGGGCGCCGAAGGTGTGTTGCTGCGGTGGGGCCCACGACCACAGCACCCTGTCGCCGCGAATCTCGGCGACACCCCATGGGGTCTCGGTGAGTCGCTGCCTCGCACCAGTGGGAAGGTGAAAGAGCTCGCTCACCGAGGTGCTCTTTGTGACCGCATCGGGTGGGCTGAACACGAGGCCTACGCACCATTCGCCATCACTGATGACGTCTGATACGGACGTGCCCATGGGCAGCGAAACCCACAGGCCCCCGGGCAGTTGCAGTGCCTTGACCGCGGCCCAGTACCCCACCACGGTGCCCTCATAGACCGAGGCGCCTGGGTGAGCGCCCGTGCGGAGAATGCGGACGGTGGGGGTCGGCCCATTGAGGTCCACCTCAGCGACCTGCCCCAAGCCCGAATAGTCTTCTTTGGCGATATTGACGGCGACGATGCGCCGGCCGAGCCTCTCGGCTCCGGGATCCCGGTGAATCGTGGGGAACTGGGTTTCCCCGAGGTAGTACGTGCGGCCGTCCATGGAGGTCGCGCCGATGCGGCCTCGTTGCTTAAGGTCGCGAGTCAGGATGGTCCAGACGGCCCAATCGCCGGCCACGACCACCCAGCCGTACGGCTCCCACGGACGGGCCTGCCCCGTCGGGAGCGACTCCGTGTGGAGCACCCTCGCCTCGCCGCCTTGAGCGGCGGCCCAGAGGACGGCGCTCTTTCCATCCATCGCGATCTGCCACCAGGCGAGGGCGCCGTGGTCGATGCTGGGGCGCGGCGCAGTTGCGCACCTCACGCCGTCCGGCCCCGTCACCGTGTGGAATTCGCCGTCCGGGGCGAGCACCCCGATGTCAAACGTCACGTCGTCTCGGGATCGCACCAGGACCACGCTGCCGTCGAGATCGAGTGAGGAGGCCGAAGTTCCCGTCTCGAACGCCGACACCTTGCGTGCGTTCGCCACCAACGAGTCGAGACGGTGCCATTGGGCGTAGGGAACCGTGCGTAAGGGGTCGTCCGGCACAGAAAACGCGCGTTCCTCGGGTGTTCGCGGGCCAGGGTCCGCCTTGCGGCGCGTGGCGATAGCTCGAAGCATGAACCACAGCGTTCGCCAGCGTTGCCCTGGTTGAGCCGCGCGCACGGTGCGAAAGATCATGCGTAGGAGGTGCGTCCGGCTGAGAAGTAGTGATGCGAGGAACAGCACCAGCAGGGTGACAGCCACGGCCCCTGGCGTCGTGTCAGTCATCGGTCAAGGCTCACGTCGGCGCTAGTCGCCCCCAGGGTGCACATAGACCCAGGCTACAAGACGCGCAGGGGCAGGGGCAGGGGCAGGGGCAGGGGCCGGGGCCGCCGCAGGGGCATCGGGGCTGGTCGCCGTCCACCTCCTCCCGGGTCGCGCACGCAGAAGGCCCCGTCTCCCTCAAGAGGGAGACGGGGCCTTCTGGTCAAAGCAGGTTGCGGGAGCCTTAAGAATCCAGCTCGCTCGCATCGTCGGGCGTGGTGTTCTTCGAGGAGGCGTCTTCGTCGGTCACGGTGGACGCTGCCGGCACGGAGGCCTTGGTGAGAGGCTCGCCCAGGGTCTCGTCCCTGTTGACGCCCTCGAACGTGAACTCACCGAGCACGCCTTCGCCCTGAGCATCCACGCGGATGATCTGGCCGGACGTGATCTCACCGAACAGGATCTTCTCGGACAACGGGTCCTCGATCTCGCGCTGGAGAGCCCTACGCAAAGGCCGGGCACCAAGGACTGGGTCGTAGCCGCGCTCCGCCAGCAGCCTCTTGGCTGTGTCGGTGAGCTCGATGCCCATGTCCTTGTCCTTCATGCGGATGTCGAGGCGGGCCACCATGAGGTCGACGATCTGGATGATCTCGTCCTGTGTGAGCTGCGGGAACACCACGACGTTGTCGACACGGTTGAGGAACTCGGGCTTGAAGTGTTCCTTCAGCTTCGTGTTCACCAACTTGACCATCTCTTCGTACGTCTGACCGCCCTCGGTGACTACCGAGAAGCCCGTGGCCTGGCGCTTGGAGATCGCGTCGGCACCCAGGTTGGTGGTCATGATGATCACGGTGTTCTTGAAGTTGATCTCGCGGCCCTGAGCGTCCGTCAACTTGCCGTCTTCCAGGATCTGGAGGAGCGAGTTGAAGATGTCGGGGTGGGCCTTCTCGACCTCATCGAACAGCACCACGGAGAACGGCTTGCGGCGCACCTTCTCGGTGAGCTGGCCGCCCTCTTCGAAGCCGACGTAGCCGGGAGGCGCACCGAACAGTCGTGCCACGGTGTGCTTCTCGCCGTACTCGGACATGTCGAGGCTGATGAGCGAGTCCTCGTCACCGAACAAGAACTCGGCGAGAGCCTTGGCGAGCTCGGTCTTACCCACACCGGTCGGACCGGCGAAGATGAACGAACCACCCGGACGCTTGGGGTCCTTGAGGCCCGCGCGCGTGCGGCGAATGGCCTGCGACAGCACCTTGATGGCCGCCTCTTGGCCGACGATCCGCTTGTGCAGTTCGCCCTCCATGGACAGCAGTCGTGCGGACTCATCGGAGCTGACACGAGCCACCGGCACGCCGGTCGACATCGCGAGCACCTCGGCGATCAGGTCCTCGTCAACCACGGCCGCGACATCGAGGTCGCCTGACTTCCAGGCCTGCTCCTTGGCGGAGCGTTCCTCGGTGAGCTTGCGCTCGTCGTCGCGCAGTGAGGCGGCCTTCTCGAAGTCCTGCTCGTCGATTGCCGATTCCTTGTCGCGGCGCACCACCGAGATCTTGTCGTCAAGGTCGCGCAACTCGGGAGGGCTCGTCATGCGGCGGATGCGCAGGCGCGCGCCGGCCTCGTCGAGCAGGTCGATCGCCTTGTCGGGCAGGAACCGGTCGCTGATGTAGCGGTCGGCCATCTGTGCGGCGGCGACGATGGCCCCGTCCGTGATGGTGACACGGTGGAACGCCTCGTAGCGGTCGCGCAGGCCCTTGAGGATCTCGATGGTCTGGCCCAGTTCGGGCTCCGGCACCTGGATCGGCTGGAAACGACGCTCGAGCGCCGCGTCCTTCTCGATGTGCTTGCGGTACTCGTCGTTCGTCGTGGCGCCGATGGTCTGCAGCTCGCCTCGCGCCAGCATGGGCTTGAGGATCGAGGCGGCGTCGATCGCGCCCTCGGCGGCACCAGCACCCACGAGGGTGTGGATTTCGTCAATGAACAGGATGATGTCGCCGCGTGTGCGGATCTCCTTGAGTACCTTCTTGAGGCGCTCCTCGAAGTCACCGCGGTAGCGCGAACCGGCAACGAGCGAGCCGAGGTCGAGCGTGTAGAGCTGCTTGTCCTTGAGCGTCTCGGGCACGTCACCGCGCACGATGGCCTGGGCGAGGCCCTCGACCACAGCGGTCTTGCCGACGCCTGGCTCACCAATGAGAACAGGGTTGTTCTTGGTGCGTCGCGACAGCACCTGCATCACGCGCTCCATGATGAGCTCGCGGCCGATCACAGGGTCGAGCTTTCCCTCGCGTGCGGCCTGCGTGTAGTTACGGCCGAACTGGTCGAGCACCGTGGAGCCGGCGGGAACGCCCTCTTGGGGTCCGCCCGCAGCGGTGCCTTGGACGTTCGGGGTGTCCTTGCCCTCGTAGCCCGAGAGCAACTGAATGACCTGCTGGCGCACGCCACCGAGGTCGGCGCCCAGCTTGCCGAGCACCTGGGCTGCGACGCCCTCGCCCTCGCGAATCAGGCCGAGAAGGATGTGCTCGGTGCCGATGTAGTTGTGGCCAAGCTGCAGCGCCTCGCGCAGTGACAGCTCGAGAACCTTCTTGGCGCGCGGCGTGAAGGGAATGTGGCCGGAGGGGGCGTGTGAGCCCTCGCCGATGATCTCCTGCACCTGCTCGCGGACGCCGTTGAGCGAAATGTCCATGGCCTCGAGGGCCTTGGCTGCGACGCCTTCGCCCTCTCGGACCAGGCCGAGAAGGATGTGCTCGGTGCCGATGTAGTTGTGGTTGAGCATGCGTGCCTCTTCTTGGGCAAGCACGACTACGCGGCGAGCGCGGTCTGTGAACCGTTCGAACATCGTGACCTCCTAGGCCGTGCATGGGGACGCATGGCGTTGTACCCAGGCTAACCACCGGTACCCGGGGGAGATGCCCATGTTCGCGGTGGGCGTGAGAGTTGTGACGAGCCCGTAATGCTGGGAGCTCCCCGATGCTCGACGCCTTGACGGCAATCGGTACGTGGCATATCGTTTATCAATACCAACGATAAACGATACGGAGAGTCTCATGTCAGACATCACTCGGGTGGATAGGTCCGATCGCATCGGCCTCTATCTATCGGTAGCTTTCGCCGTGGTGGGCATCGCCATTGCGCTCACCTCCATGGTCGGGCGACTCATCGACGTTGCCCCTGGCCACGACATCCCGGTGCGCGTGCCGCTCAGTGGCGAGACCGTCGCACTCCCGCTGGGCCCGGACGGCGCGTTGGTGAGCGCTCAAGTGGACACCGTGACCGTCGTGGTCGCGGACCCCGCGTCCGCCACCCTGGTTGCCCTGTGGGCGCAGCCTGTAGTGGTCGGGCTCACGTGGAGCATCGGACTGATACTCGCGGCCATGTTCTGCCTGCAACTGGCGCAAGCGGACGTCTTCACTCGTCGCAGCGGAAACCTCGTGTTCTTGGGTGCGGGAGTGGTGACGTTCGGGTGGTTTGCGAGCTCCATCCTCACCAACATGACCACCAACGGCGCCATGTCGGCTCTCTCCGAATACACCTATGAGACCGTCAACTTCAGCGCAGGCCTTGCACCCGCGGCTGCGGTGCTGCTTTTGGCCGCAGTGGGGACGGCGATCAGGGTAGGCGAGCGCCTCCGTCGCGACACGGAGGGGCTGGTATGAGCCCTGCGGAGTCGGAAGACACCGGGATCCACTGTCGCCTCGATGAGCTGCTCGAGAGCCGCGACATGACACTCACGCGGCTGAGCGAGATCGTGGGCGTCTCTGTGGTCAACCTGTCGATCCTCAAGAACGACAGGGCGCGCGCCATTCGCTACTCGACGCTCGTCGCCATCTGTGATGCCCTCGACTGCGAGGTCGGCGACCTCTTGGTACGCGACCGCGCGTAGCGGTGCGCTACGCCTCGAGCAGGATCGTCATGGGCCCATCATTGGTCAGGTTCACGGCCATGTCAGCCCCGAAAACCCCGGTGCCGACGGTGAGGCCGGCTTCGCGCAGGGCCACGACCACGGCCGCGACGAGCGGCTCGGCCACGGGCCCCGGCGCGGCCTGATTCCACGTGGGGCGACGTCCCTTGCGGGTGTCCCCATACAGGGTGAACTGGCTCACGACGATGACGGGCGCTCCGGCTTCGAGCGCGGACTTCTCGCCGTCGAGGATGCGCAGGTCGTGGATCTTGCGGGCGATGAGCGCGGCCTCGGCGGGTCCGTCCTCGTGAGTCACGCCCACGAGCGCGACGATGCCCTGGCCCTCAAAGCCGGCAACCTCGGCGCCATCGATCACGACGGACGCGCGCGATGCTCGCTGGAGTACGGCTCGCATGGAGCTACCAGCCGCCCTTGGTGCTGCGCCCGCCGCCCTTCGGGCCCTTGCGGTGTGCGCCCAGGGCGGGCTTGACGCCCACGTGGTAGACGATCACGGCAACCGCGGCAGCAAGGCCGACGATGCCGAAGATGCTCAGTTGTTGGCTGCCGTAGGGGTAAGGCAACGCGACAAAGAGGAGGGCAGACGAGACACTCAAGATCACGACCCACAGGGTCTTGGATTGCTTGCCTGCGTTCGTGAACGCGCCTGGCGCGCGGCGCGCCGCATCGATGAGCCCCCAGACGGCGCCACCGAAGGCCGCGTACGTAAGGACGTTGGTGACGAGCGACTGCAACAAAGCGAACATGTCTTCCTCCGGGAGTCACGGTAGCCGACGCGGGAGCCGGGTCGCGGACACGAGCGAGCGTGCGGGCTATCAGCCCATGTCCCCGCCGTCGGCCGCGCAGCCCTTGCCCATCAGCAGCCCCTTGGCTGTGGGGCCCGGCTTGGGCGGGCGGTCGGCCGAGAAGCCCTCGGCGTTCACGATGATCTCCTGGGAAGCCGAGACGGGGCCGTCGTCGCCGACCACCATGAGCGTCGCCGACGGGTCGGTTGAGCGCTTGAGCACGGCCAGGGCGATGGGTCCCAGCTCGTGGTGGCGCGACACGGAGGTGACCCGACCGGCGGGAGTATCAGAGCCGTCGATCGTGACCACGGCGCCAGGCGAGGGAAGGTCCGCGCCCGATCCGTCGAGGTGAAGAAGCGTGAGCCTGCGCGGGGGCCTGCCCACGTTGTGGACCTTGGCGACGGTTTCCTGGCCGCGGTAACAGCCCTTATGCAGGTGCACGGCGGTGCGCAGCCAGTCGAGCTCATGGGGAAGCGAGGTCTCGTCGACCTCGGTCGCCGCGCGCGGACGGTGTGCGGCGATGCGCAGGGCCTCGGTGGCCCAGGTGCCCGCGAGCACGGCTCCAGCGCCGATGCGGGATTCGACTTCGGCGGCAAGCTCGGCCCTGGGCACCAGCACGAGGCGCCATGAGCGCAGTGCTGGCGCGATGCCCTCGGCGGGCGCGTAAGAGGTGCCCCCTTCGGCGATGCGCGGCCACGGGTCAACCCAGGTGACACGGCCCGCGGCGAGAGACGTCACGGGTTCGCCGATCGCGGCCCAATCCGCGGTCACGTCTGCGACCTCGACACGCAGCATGAACCGCATGCGGTCAAGGTGCGCGGCCAAGCCTGCTGCGGTCTCGGTGATGAGCCACGTTGTTTCGCCGTCGTCGACCACCGCCGCCACGTATTCGATGCGGCCCTGGGGGTTGAGGATCATGAGCTCGGTCGAGACTCCGGGAGTCAACGACGCCACCTCTTGGGAACTGAGCGAGTTGAGCCACGTCAGCCGGTCGGGCCCCGTCACGGTCACGATGCCGAGGTGCGATTGGTCGACGACGGCACGCCCGGCCTCGAGCGCGCGCTGCTCCGCCACGGGGTCGCCGTAATGCCAGGCCACCCCCGCGTCGGCGCCCTGCGCGGGCACGGCGCCCTTGACCGTGAGCAACGGCGAGGGCGCTGGGGAAGAGTCGACAGGCATGATCGGTGTGGTGGTCATGAAGGGTGAACGACCGAGGGGGCCGTCACGATTCCTCGACCCCAGATTTTTCAACCCGATACATCCGTCCCGCCGCGTAACTCTGGAGGTCGTTGCCAAAGGCGGCGATATCGAAGGCGAACATCAGTTCGCCGTCCACGTGTCCGTAGAGACGGGAGGCTCCTCCGATGTCGGGGGCGCTTTCGGTCCTGGCCATCAGGTCGGTCGCCACCTCGACCTTGCCGTTGCCCACAAGCCCAAGGAAGAGCGCCACTGAACCGGCAGCATCGGCCACCAGGACTTCGACCGGGTGCTGGTTCACGCCCAGCTCAAAGCCCTCGGGGGCAACCGGCGGTACGCGCCAGTAGCCCTGTTCGCTGGACCACACCGCCGCGTCCTGGCCATCGGGGCCGATCGCGGTGAACGTGCACCGGTAGATCAGGTACGGGCCGCCGTCGTGATCAAACGTCACGTCCGAGCGAAACTCGGTGCGCGGAATGTTCGGGTATTCGATGAAGCCTGTGCCCGACCAGGCGCCCACGAGCCACGCGAGGGGATAAACCTCAGGGGCGAGGTCGTCGGGAAGCGTGAACGTCACCGCTTGGGGGCCTTGAGAACGCGCCACAGAACGATGCCGACCACCCAGGCGGTCGCGCCGAACGCGACGAGGGCGAGGGCTAGGAAGGTTGCTTCGAGTCCAGTCATGGTGTCTCCATCATACGAAGCGGACGCGCGAGGCGTGGTCAGTACACGAGGACAGTCGTATCAGGCGCGAGCGATTCCTCAAGGAACGTGGCGGCACCCGCGATGCGCACGCCCGCGATCAGGTCCTCGGGTGCGATTTCCCGCCGCAAGGCGCACTGCGTGCAGAGGGTCAGTGTCCCGCCCGCCATGACCGCGTCACGGAGCTGCGAAAGCGGCGCCGCGTGGGCAAGCGTCACGTCCTCGGTGCCTGGCAACGCGAACACGCTGGCCTCGCCCGTGAGCCACATGCTCACCTCGATGCCGCTCGCCGCCGCGGTCGCCGCCACGGTGAAGGCCTGGAGCAGCGTTTCTGCGCGCTCGACGCCCCACGTGCACTTGACCACGAGGCGGCTCACGTTAGGCCGCCTTGGTGGTGGCGCGCTTGAAGGCCAGGTAGATCTCGCAGCCCGCACAGAAGCCGAACACCCCGTTGAGGAACGACGCGACGGTCACGAGCGCGGCGAAAACGTAATAGCCGGCGTCGGCACCCGCAAGCCCAAGGACGAGCGCGGCGCCCGCCATAGCAAGTCCCATCTGCTGCGCGAAACGCGGCGGACGGAAGCTCTCGGTCTCCGTGGGGGGACCGATGCGCGGACGGATCAGGGTGCGGAACAGAAAGGACTGCACCGTGACCTGTGGGCCGACCGTCGCGCCTGGTATGAACATCGCCGTGAGCACGGCCATGAAGATGAGGCCGACGGTGCCGGCGCCAAAGAGCAGTGCTGCGAGGGCGATCGCGAGAGTCACGAGAGCGCCAAAGCGATAACCGCGGGGATCAATTCGGATGTCGTCGGTGGGGGACACGGCACCTCCTAGGTGAGGCGTCAGTCTAGTGGTCCGTGCACTCGCCGGCTGGAGCGTTCACCCGATGCGGCGCTCGCTAGATGGAGTACTCGGTGGCCGGGGGGACCTCGGCGAGGGCCTCGCGGACCTGGGCTTCGGACGGTGCGCCGTTCATGCGTGAGACGACCACGCCGTCGGCGTTGAGGATCAGCGTGGTGGGCGTGCGCATGATGTCGAGCCTGCGGGCCAGGTCAAGGTGTTCAGACGCGTCGATCTCGACGTGGCTCACCGACGGGTCTTCCGCGATGACGCGCAGCAGGAGCGCACGCGTGGGCGGGCACTTGGCGCAGATCGGCGTCGAAAACTGAACGAGCGTGGCGCGCTGACCGCGAGGGGCGCCAAGGTCGGCAGGGGTGAGCGCGCCGGCCACGACGACGTGGCGCACCTTGCCCTGCTGACGCGTCCACCAGAGGTAGCCCACGGAAGCACCGGCGAGCAGGACGCCCACCAGGATGAGTCGAAGAAGCATCAGCCGACCAGCAGTCGTCCGCCGAGGTACACGAGCACTCCGGAGGCGAGCACGGGCGTGATGCCGGACGAGACGGCCGCGAGGAAGTGTCGGGGGGCTGGCTCGCGCTGAGTGAGTTCGGCGACGATCAGCACCGAGGACGCCGCGATGAAGCCGACGAGCGCGCCTCCTGGCCACCCGATCGAGTCGAAGACCGCGCCCATGGCGCCACCCGCGCCGGTGCCGAGCACCATGGCCGCGATCGCGTTGATCGTGGCATTCGACGTCAGGACCGAGGCGACGCCGGTTAAGGCGAGAGCGGCGGCGGCGGCCACCACGAGGTCGCTCGCGCCAGGGGTGCGTTCGGCGGCCACCCACGCGCCTGCGGACACAGCCACGATGGCTCCTGCCATCATTCCGGTGACCGACGTGACGGCGCGGCCTCGCGGAGAGGGGAAGAACACCTCGGCGGAGAGAGCAAGAAGCACGGCGGCGCCGGCGGCGGCCACGCCGTAACGCAGGTAGGGCTCGTCGCGACCAAAGCCGATGGCCACCACCGACAGGGCGCCGGAGGCGGTGATGATGACGGTGCTGACGCGTCGGCGATACACGCGCAGGAGCCTCGGCCAGCCGAAGGCGGCCACGGCAATGAGTAGGCTTACTCCCACAGCGAGGTAGCGCGTTCCCATGAAACCGGTGACCGCAACGACGGCTGCAGCGCCCGTGGTGGCGGTGGCGCGAGTCAAGGGGTTCACGCGCGTAAGTCTCGCACGAGTGCTCGCGCTAAAGTGAACCAAACCGGAGGTGCCATGGCAGACCTGCTCGTGCTGACGCCGTCTACTGACGGCGCTGCGGGTGTCCTGCCTGCGCTTTCGCTCCTTGGCCACCGTACGCGCGTCGTCGCCCCAGAGCCCTCTGCGATGCTCGACGCGCTCGACGCGGACGTGCTGGTGGTCGACGCGCGCAACGACCTCGCGGAGGCCCGCAACAACTGCAGGCTGATCCAGGTGACAGGCGTCAACGTGCCCGTCCTGTTGGTGCTCCGCGAGGGCGGAATGTCCATCGTGACGGCCGAATGGGGCGCCGACGATGTAGTCCTCACCGAGGCGACGCCCGCCGAGGTCGAGGCCCGGATCCGGCTCCTCGTTGGCCGTGCCGCAAGCAATGATCCTCTCGATAAGGCGGCCGAGTACTCGTCGGGCGAGCTCAACGTCGACGTCGGTGGCTACACCGCGAGGCTTAAGGGCCGCGCGTTGGACCTTACCTATAAGGAGTTCGAGCTCCTCAAGTACCTCATGCAGCATCCAGGTCGCGTGTACACGCGTGACCAGTTGCTTCAGGAAGTCTGGGGATTCGACTACTACGGCGGCACGCGCACGGTGGATGTCCACGTCCGACGCTTGAGGGCCAAGCTTGGCGCCGAACACGAGCAGCTCATCGGTACGGTGCGCAACGTGGGTTATCGCTTCGATCCGCTTCCCGTGAAGCCGCCTGCAGCTTCGACCCCCGCGCACCTCGCGGACGCCTAACAGCCCGCACGCCCCGTGCCTCGGGAATCATGACGCCCCCGTGACGCGTTGGCGCTGTGGGGGTGCCCCGTCGCGCTCTGTAGGCTGAAGACGGGTCAAGCCCCGTTTCCCCCACGACGAAAGAGGCCACCATCGTGCGCACGCGTGCAAAGAGGCTGTTTAGCCGACTGAGTCCGTCGTCCGAGCAGACCCTTGCCGATGTGCTGCGCACCGAGCGCGCCGGCGGGATCCTGCTGCTCATCGGAACCGTGGTCGCCCTGGTGTGGGCGAACAGCGCGTGGTCGGGTGGCTACGAGACGATGCAAAACACCGTCGTCGGTCCCCACGCGTTGCACCTCGACCTGAGCCTCTCCACGTGGGCCAAGGACGGGCTGCTCGCGGTCTTCTTCTTTGTCATTGGGCTCGAGCTCAAGCGCGAGATCGTCGCCGGTGAGCTCCGCAAGCCCGCGACCGCGATCGTCCCCATCGTGGCTGCCATCGGCGGAATGGTCGTGCCCGCCGGAATCTTCCTCATCATCAACGCCACGCAGAGCGGTGGCGACTCCTCGGGATGGGCGGTGCCGGTCGCGACGGACATCGCGTTCGCGGTGGCAGTGCTCAGCATCGTGGGCAAGTGGCTCCCGAACGCGTTGCGCGCCTTCCTTCTTACGCTCGCCGTGGTCGACGACCTGCTCGCGATCATCATCATCGCGGTCTTCTTTTCCGATGGGCTTTCGTTCGTGTGGCTCGGGGCCTCGGTGGCTTCGATCGCCCTGTTCTGGTTCCTCATCAAGAAGAACATCACCACGGCGTGGGTGCTCGTGCCGCTCGCGCTCGTGGCATGGGCCCTGATGCACGCTTCGGGTGTCCACGCGACGATCGCGGCCGTCGCACTCGGCCTCGCGGTGCCCGCGATCAAGCGTGGCGGCGAGAAGCACAGCCTCGCCGAACATTGGGAGCACTGGTGGAGGCCGCTTTCGGCCGCCGTCGCGGTGCCGATCTTCGCGCTCTTTGCCGCGGGTGTGGCCATCGACTCCGAGGCCCTGCGCGCGGCCGCGAGCGACCCCGTCGCTCAGGGCATCGTCGCGGGCCTCGTGATCGGTAAGCCCATCGGCATCCTGCTGTTTACGTTCCTGGTGGCGACGTTCACCAAGGCGTCGCTCGACCGCGGGCTGAGTTGGTGGGACGTGCTGGGAATGGCGTGTCTCGCGGGCATCGGCTTCACCGTGTCGCTCCTGATCGGGGATCTTGCCTTCGCGGGCGATCGCTCGTCGGAGGTCAAGATGTCGGTGCTAGGGGCCTCGGTGCTCGCAGCCTTGGTCGGCTCCGCTCTCTTGATGTGGCGCGACCGGCACTATCGACACCAGTACGAGGAGCGCTCCACTCCCGTCCCCGATTCCCGTGCCGCGGCCCAGAAGAGCGACGCCGAGGTGATCTAGACCCTGCCGGCCGAAGGGCACAGGCGGGCTATTTCGCATCCGGCACAGTCGGGCTTGCGTGCGGTGCAGCGTCGGCGTCCGTGAAAGATGATCCGGTGCGACCACAGCGTCCATTCGCGGCGCTCGATGAGCACGTTGAGGTCTCGCTCGACCGCCACGGGATCCTCGTTCGTCGTGAGGCCCAGGCGTCGTGCGAGCCTGCCCATATGGGTATCGACCGTGATTCCGGGTACATCAAAGGCGTTGCCGAGGACGACGTTCGCGGTCTTGCGTCCCACCCCACGCAGGGTGACAAGGTCCGCGAGGCGCCCCGGCACGCTGCCATCGAAACGCTCGATGAGGTCGCGCGACAGGTCGAGCAGGCTCGTCGACTTCGAGCGGAAGAAGCCCGTCGAGTGGATGAGGCCCTCGAGTTCTTCCCTCGACGCGGACGCCATCGACTCGGCGTCGGGATACCTGGAGAAGAGCGCAGGCGTGACCTGGTTGACCCTCACGTCGGTGCACTGAGCGCTCAGCACGGTGGCGACCACGAGTTGGAACGGTCCATCGAAATCGAGTTCGCACTTCGCGTCTGGATAGACGGCGGCCAGCTCGCGGTTGATTTTGCGCGCCCTGCGCACCAGCCCAGGCGAAGGTGGGCCGCCGTGCGCATCGGCGACGCTCAGTCGGGCGGATCGAGGCATGGCCACACTCTAGGCCGGACTCAAGGCGCGCCGCGGTCACGCCGATATACGGTGCGGACGGTTTCTCTAGCGAGGCGACGGGCGGTGAGGCACATGGTGACGACCGCTGAAATGCGCCTGCCCCAATTGCGTCACCAACGGCGTGAGATGCGTCGCGAACTCGCCCGCATCCGATGGTGGTCCAGGCTCTTGCGGGCCAGAAGAGACCTGATGGTGGCGCGCATCGCATTCCCCGGTGAGACGGGCGCGATCGATCTGGACGCGGCCTGGGAGGCACTCGCGGCCGACGCCCCCACGTCGTCGGAACTCGCCGCAGCGATCTGGACTGACGAATCGGAGGGGATACCGGGTAATATTGACCGTGTCGATGCCCTGCTCGTCCGCTTGGATTCCTACGAGGCGCGCGTGAGCGAAAACTTAGAGACGGTGACAGCGGACGTGGTGAATGTTATGGGAGAGGCGCATCGTGCCTCGATGGCGCATAAGGTGAACCATGCCTGAAACCCCCCAAAACCCCCGCGAAGAGCAGTTATTGCGCTCCGCGCCACTTTTTGGTGGCATGGATGCCGAAAACGCACGCTCCTTGATCGCGATGATGACGCGTCGTGAGGTGGGCAGGGGAGAGACCCTGTTTCACGAGGGCGACGACGGCTCGGCGATGTATGTGATCGTGCGCGGCAAGGTCAAACTCGCGAGGACCGCACGCGACGGTCGCGAGAACCTGCTTGCGCTTCTTGGTGTGGGCGACATGTTTGGCGAGCTGTCCGTGTTCGATCCGGGCCCGCGCATGTCCCGCGCCCACGCCGTCGAAGACACCATCGTGTACGAGCTTCCCAAGCCCACGCTCGACGTGTGGCTCGACGGTCACCTCGATATGAGCAGGCATATGCTGCGGGCCCTGGCTCAGCGCATTCGCCGCACGTCGAACACGATGGCGGACCTGATCTTCTCCGACGTTCCCGGCCGTGTCGCCAAGGCGATCCTCGATCTTGGCCACCGCTTCGGTCGGATGGAACGCGGGCACGTCACGGTGCGTCATGGCCTGACCCAAGAGGAACTGGCTCAGCTCGTGGGAGCCTCGCGAGAGACCGTGAACAAGGCGCTCGCGGACTTTGCTTCGCGCGGCTGGATCGATGTGCACATCGGTGCCGTCGAGGTGTACGAACCCGAGCGACTGCGCGCACGCTCGCGCTAAGCACGTGTGACGGCGGGGCGACTCGCTACGAGCGCGGGCGACTCGCTACGAGCGAAGCGCGACCACGATCTCAACCTCGACCGGAGCGCCCATGGGCAGTGCTGCCACGCCCACTGCGGAGCGCACGTGCTTGCCCGCGTCGCCAAAGATCTCCGTCATCAGGTTCGACGCGGCGTTCATAATCGCGGGCTGGCCGCCAAAGTCGGGGCTGCTGGCGACATAGCCAACGACGCGCACCACGGATTCGATCTGGTCGATTCCCCCGGCAGCCTGCGCTGCGGCGGCCACCGCGTTGAGGGCCGCCGTGCGGGCGCATTCTGCCGCTAGCTCGGGCGTCACGGTCGCGCCAACGATGCCGGAAGCCTGGAGGGCGCCGTTGACAAAGGGCAACTGGCCCGACGTCGAGACGAGGTCTCCGTGGCGAATAGCAGGCACATAGGCGCCCACGGGCGTCGCCACTGCGGGCAGCACGAGCCCCGCGGCCGCGAGTCGCTCCGAGTGGCTCATGACGTGGATCTCTTCAAATATGCGACGAGCCCTCCAGTGGGTCCGGTGATGACGGTGACGAGCTCCCAGCCATCGGATCCCCACTGGTCGAGGATCTGCTTGGTGGCGTGCTCAATGAGCGGAACGGTGGCATACTCCCAGGTGGTCATGCGACGAGCCTAGACCCCACAGCGGAACGTGGAGCGGCCGCCGCTCGTTGACCATCTCAGCCGGCTGTCTCACCACGTAAGGTTCTCCCATGGGTCTGTTTACCGCTGAACGCGCGCGCCGTGACGGAAGAGTCACCGCCGTCGAATTGGTGACTGCGGTCGCCGGTTTCCTCCTCTTCTCTGTGATGGGCGGAGTGCTGCTTGCGGGACTCGCCTTGCCCGCTGTGACGCTCGCGGGGCAGGCTACCAACGGCACCGCTCAGATCTTCGAGTCGCTGCCCGACGCCTTCAACGAGACGGACCTGCCACAGTCGTCCAATATCTACGCATCAGACGGCACCACCCTGTTGGCGACCTTCTATACGGAGAACCGGATCGTGGTCCCCCTTGAGGAGATCTCGCCGTGGATGCAGAAGGCCCAGGTCGACGTCGAGGACAAGCGCTTCTGGGAGCACAACGGCGTCGATGGCGAGGGCCTCGTGCGAGCGGGCGTGAAGTTCCTGACGGTAGATGGTTCCGAGGGCGCCTCGACCATCACCCAGCAGCTGGTGAAGAACACGTTGCTTGCCTCCGCACAGAACATCACCGACGAGGCGCAACAGCAGGCCGCGCTCGAGGCCGCGACGGAGACCACGATCACGCGCAAGGTCCGTGAGTGGCGTCTTGCGCTTGCGTACGAGGAGAAGCTCAACGCGGAGTGGGGCTCAACCTGCTCGTCGGAGCCCGCCGTGGATTGTGGCAAGGAACAGGTGCTGGCGCAGTACCTGAACATCGCTCAGTACGGCCCGAGCGTCTACGGCGTCGAGGCCGCATCGCAGTTTTACTTTGGTATCCACGCATCGGAGCTCACCGCGATTCAGGCGGCCACCATCGCGGGAATCACACAGAACCCTACGCAGTTGGACCCCACCAAGTACCCCGAGGCCAGTGAGGCCCGTCGCAACCACGTGCTCGAGACCATGCACTCGCAGGTGGACGAAAACGGCGTGAGGGACCTCAGCTCGTCCGAGTATTACGCGGCGATCAACACGCCGATCGGGGACACGCTCAACGTCACCTACCCCAAGTTCGGTTGCGCGGCATCCTCGCTTGCGCCCTTCTTCTGCAACTACGTCACCAAGATCATCACGAACGACGATGCGTTCAAGGACGAGGGCGCCTCGCTCCTCTACAAGGGTGGCCTGAGCATCGTCACCACCCTCGACGCCAACCTGCAGGCTCAGGCGAATGCCGCGGTGACGGGCGCCGTCCCCGCCGGTGATCCTTCGGGCCTCGAGGACGCGTTGGTGTCGCTCGACAATGCGACGGGCGACATCGTCGCGATGGCCCAGAACAGGGACTTTGATCCGACGTCGACCGAGCCGGGAACGACGGCCATCAACTACTCGGTGGATAGGGACTTCGGCGGATCCAGGGGCTTCTCTCCGGGCTCGTCTTTCAAGCCGGTCATCCTGGCCGAGTGGCTCGACACGGGGCGCGCGCTAACCCAGACGGTCGCCGGACAGAAGACTAGTTTTGATATGACCAAGTGGGAGGCGAGCTGTGTGGACGCGCGGTTCGTCGGGACCTGGAAGGTGGGCAACGTCGAGGCTTCGGAAGCCCGCCAGATGTCGGTGTTGACCGCGACCAAGCTCTCCGTCAACACCGCGTTCGCGGCGATGTCATCCGAACTCGACCTGTGTGCGGTCAGGGACATGGCCACGGCCCTGGGCTATCACCGGGCGGACAACGCCGACTTCCAGTTGGTTCCCTCGGTCACCCTTGGCTCGCAGAACGCTTCGCCTTTGACGATGGCGTCCATCTACCAGACCTTTGCCAACGGTGGAGTGCACTGCGAGCCCCGCGCGATCGTGTCGATGACCAAGCTCGATGGCTCGGCCGTGACGTTTGCGGACGGTACCGAAGTGGTGCCGCCGGCGACCAAGTGTGCCGAGGTGATCAGCCAAGAGATTGCCGACGGTGTGACGTACGCGCTCACCGCGGTGCTCGAAAGGGGCGGCACAGCGCCCAACTCGGCGCTAGGCCGTCCAGCGGCGGGTAAGACGGGTACCTCCCAGGACAACAAGCACATGTGGTTCGTCGGATACACGCCGCAGCTCTCGACCGCCGTCTGGGTGGGTAACGCCGAGGTCGATGTCCCACTCCAACGCAGCTTGGTGAATGGGAGATGGCAGAACTTCACGATCAACGGAGTGTCGAAGTCTTACTGGTACGGCGGCGACATTGCCGCGCCCATCTGGCAGGCCTTCATGCTTGGCGCCACCGCGAACATGGAGCCGCTTGGGTTCCGCGACGTGGCCTCGACCGTCCTGAACGGCGTCAAGAAGCCCGTGCCCAACGTGCTCCTGATGTCCGAGAGCGAAGCGAAGCAGACGATCAACGATGCAGGCTTCACCTACGTGGCCTCGTCCGAACTCGTCTACGACCCGAGCGCGGCTCCCGGAACCATCGTCAAGCAGAGCCCCGAGGTCGGTTCCTCGATGCTCCCAGGTGGCACGATGACGTACTACCTGTCCACGGACCAGTTCCCCGCGTGGTGGTACAACTGGCCGTCGGGTTGGGACCAGAGCGTTCCGCCTTCCGACTGGTGGGGCGGTGCAGGTAACTGGCCTCCCGCGCAGTTCAGTGCCTCTCCGCCGTCTGGCTGGGCGGTTCCAGAGGCTCCAGTTCCCACTCCGACCCCGGGGCCCTAGGTGTCGATGCGTCCCCTGGTGGGCGTGACCCTTGGCGTCGCGGCGTTCGGTGCCGCGTGCCTTGGCTGGGGCCTCGCGGAAGCCCACGCGTTCACCACGCGACGTGTGAGCGTTGCAGTGTTGCCGCGCGGGGCATCGCCCATCAAGGTGCTTCACGTGTCCGATCTGCACATGACGCCGTCACAGCGGGACAAGGTCGCATGGGCGGCCTCTCTGGCCGATGAGCGTCCTGACCTGGTGGTGGTGACGGGGGACAACCTCGGCCACGCCGACGCGGTCCCCACTGTGGCCGAGGCGCTCGCGCCCTTCTTTGGCCTTCCAGGGCTGTTCGTCTTCGGTTCCAACGACTACGCGGCGCCACGGCCGGTGAACCCTCTCGTGTACTTCGGGGGGCCATCCCGTCTGCACGAGGCCCGTGCTGCGCTGCCTACCGAGTCCCTGCGTAAGGTTTTTACCGACGCCGGGTGGGCGGACCTCAACAACGCCCGCACCCGGCTCACCGTAGCGGGAACAGACGTGACTGCAGTGGGCATGGACGACCCGCACATCGGGCGTGACGCCATGCCGTCCGCGGAGGGCGAGCGCGGCACGCTCCATCTCGGGGTGGTGCACGCACCCTATGCGCGTGCTCTTGAGCAGCTGACCCTCGACGGCGCGGACATCATGTTCGCTGGCCACACTCATGGCGGCCAGGTCTGTGTGCCCGGGTTCGGCGCGCTCGTCACCAATTGCGATCTGGACCGCCGCAGGGTCAAGGGGCTCTCGTCGTGGCCGGGCGAACAGGGAGACCCAGAATCGACCTGGTTGCATGTGAGTGCGGGGGCCGGAACGTCTCCGTATGCGCCCGTGCGCTTCGCCTGCAGGCCCGAGGCAACCCTCGTGACTTTGGTCGCAAGGGACTGAATCGGATCCACCGATTTCGCGTGTGGGTCGATGGGGAGATATCCTAAGCAGGCTTTTCACGGGGTGTGGCGCAGTTTGGTAGCGCGCGTCGTTCGGGACGACGAGGTCGCAGGTTCAAATCCTGTCACCCCGACGAAGAGAGTGAGCAGAAGAAGAAGGCCGGCCCTCGGGTCGGCCTTCTTCTTTCTGCGAACGAACGAGGAGGGGTTGAGTGAGGTGCCGCGTAGCGGCGGCGAGCGATCACCCCGACGACGCCGGTGACGATGCCGACGCCCTTTCCGGGGAGGGCCCGCCGTCTCATTATCGAAAAGCTGGCTGGGTGGGGGCATCCTCGAACGCCGCCGGTACGCTGGCTGTCACAACAAACCCAGACGGGACAGGCATGAACGACGAAGACGTCGACGAACGTGTTGCTCGCGGCAGCCGCAATGAGGAGACGCGTCAGCGCAATCTCTCGTTGATGCTGTCAAGCGTGCACAGTCGGGGCGCCCTGTCCCGAGCCGACCTCACCCGGCTCTCGGGCCTCAATCGCTCGACCATCGGCGCGCTCGTCGGCGAACTCGTTGAACTGGGACTCGTGCTCGAGACCGAGCCCTTCGCGGAACGCCGAGTGGGCCGTCCCAGCCCCGTGGTGCAGTCCGATCCCGACGTGGTCGCGATCGCGATCATCCCCGACGCCGCAGGCCTCATCGGCGCGGTCGTCGGGCTCGGTGGTGCGGTGCGCCTGCGGGAAATGAAACTGACGTCCGAGGTGATGACGCCGGCCGAGGCGGTCAAGGTCGCGAGGGACTTTGTCGCACGGGCGGTCGAAACCTTGCCGTCGACGACGCGAATCTCGGGCATCGGTGTGGCCGTTCCCGGGATTGTCGACGAGCGCAATAAGTCGGTCATGATCGCGCCCTATATGCGGTGGGAGGACGTGCCCTTCGCCGCGATGGTTGAGGAAGCGGTCGGGCTTCCCACGTGGCTTTCTAACGATTCGACGCTGGGCGTCATCGCCGAGACCCGCTACGGCGCCGGCAGGGGCTTCGAGAACGTCATGTACTTCAATGGGTCGAACTCGGGCTTGGGTGGCGGCGTGGTCTCCGAGGGCCTGCTCATGCGCGGTTCCCACGGGTTCGGTATGGAACTCGGGCATGTCTTGCTGGACCGTGACGGCGCCTTGTGTCCCTGCGGACGCACAGGGTGCCTTGAGACGGTTGTCAACGTGCGCCGCATCTGGAAGGCCGCTGGCCTTGGATTCGTAAGCCTCGACGAACTCGACGCCCTGTACGCGAGCGGGCCAGGCGCCGCAGTCGAGGCAGAGCTGGATTCTCAGGCCGACGCGCTGGCCGAGGGCATCGCCTCGCTTGCGTGTGTGTTCGGCTCGGAGCTTGTGATCCTCGGAGGGCACGTGGGTTCCCTGCTTGAAGTGCGGGGGGACCGCATTCGCGCACAGGTGGCCAAGCAGTCCTTTGGGCCGCTAGGACGCGACATGGCCATCGTCCGAAGCGGCCTGGGCGAGCGGATGGTGCCGATAGGTGCGGGCGAACTTGCCTTTGGGGCGCTCATCAACGATCCCGCTCACACGCCGCTTTACCCCCTTGCGGAAGTGAAGGCGTCGGTATCGCGAGGCAATCGCGTGATGAGCGGGCGACGTTCCTAGAGCGTCGCTGCGATGAGCTCCGCGATCTGAACAGCGTTCAGGGCGGCGCCCTTGCGCAAGTTGTCTCCGCTGATGAACAGCGCGAGTCCGCGTCCCTCGGGGACGCCCAAGTCCTGGCGAATGCGGCCCACGAGGCTCACGTCGCCGCCTGCGGCCTTGAGGGGGGTGGGGACCTCGTCGACCCTCACGCCGGGTGCGTCGGCCAGCAGGGCGTACGCACGCGCCGGGCTGATGGGGCGAGAGAATTCGGCATTGATCGACAGCGAGTGGCCTGTGAAGACGGGCACGCGTACACACGTGCCCGAGACGAGCAGCTCGGGAAGGCCCAAGATCTTGCGCGACTCGTCGAGAAGCTTGCGTTCCTCGCCTGTCTCGTTGGAGCCGTCGTCGATCACGGCGCCGGCCATCGGGATCACGTTGTACGCGATCGGCTCGACGTAGACGGAGGGCTCGGCCATCTTGACGGCCGCGCCGTTGTGGACGAGGGCGGTCGCCTCGGACACGACGGACTTGATCTGACCGTCGAGTTCACGGACCCCCGCGAGGCCAGAGCCCGAGACGGCCTGGTAGCTCGACACGATGAGGCGAGTAAGGCCCGCGTCCTCGTGCAGCACCTTGAGCGCGGGCATGGCCGCCATGGTGGTGCAGTTGGGGTTGGCGACGATGCCCTTAGGGATCGAGGCCAGGGCCTCGGGGTTGACCTCGGAGACCACGAGCGGGACGTCGGGGTCCATACGCCAGGCCGAGGAGTTGTCGATCACGATCGCGCCCGCCGCCGCGAAGCGCGGTGCGTATTCGGTCGAGGGCCCGCCGCCCGCGGAGAACAGCGCGATGTCGATGCCCGAGTAGTCGCCGCCAGCGATGTCCTCGACCGTGATATCCGCACCCAGGTGGGGGAGCGTCGTGCCTGCCGAGCGCGACGAGGCGAAGAAGCGCACGGTGGCGTCGGGGAAGCGTTCGCCCACGAGCGCGCGCATCACGGCGCCCACCTGGCCGGTCGCGCCCACAACGGCGATGACGGGGTGAGTTGATGCAGCGCTCATCGGCCGGTACCTCCGTAGACGACAGCCTCGCCCTGAAGCGAGTCGAGGTGGAAAGCGGTGTGGACGGCGCGCACGGCGATGTCGAGCATGTCGACGCGCGTCACCACGGAGATGCGGATGTCGGACGTGGAGATCATCTCGATGTTGACGCCCGCGTCGCGCAGGGCCGCAAAGAACTTGGCGCTCACGCCCGAGGATGAACGCATGCCTGCGCCGATGAGTGAGACCTTGCCGATCGTGTCGTCAGACACCAGCTCGGAGTAGCCGATGAGGTCCTTGTCCGCAGAGATCGCGGCGCGGGCATCCTCGACCGAGTCCATCGGCAGCGTGAAGGAGATATCGGTGACGCCCGTCGCGACCGCAGACACGTTCTGGACGATCATGTCGATGTTGACGTCGGCGCGCGCGACGGCCTCAAACAGCCGCGCGGCGGCGCCGGGCACGTCGGGAATGCCGATGACCGTGATCTTGGCCTCGGAGCGCTCGTGTGCCACGCCGGCGATGATGGGTTCTTCCATGGTGTCTCCTTCAGTCTCGCCCATGACCCACGTGCCCTCAAGTCCCGAGAAGGACGAGCGAACGTGGACGGGCACATTGAAGCGGCGCGCATATTCGACGCAGCGAGGCATGAGAACCTTCGCTCCTGATGCGGCCATGTCGAGCATTTCCTCATAGGTGATGCGGTCGAGCTTGCGAGCATTAGGGACGATGCGCGGGTCGGCCGAAAATACGCCGTCGACGTCGGTATAAATCTCGCACACGTCGGCGCCCAGCGCGGCTGCGAGCGCGACGGCGGTGGTGTCTGACCCGCCGCGGCCAAGGGTTTGGATGTCCTCGCTCTGCAGGTTGTAACCCTGGAAGCCGGCGACGATCGCGACCTCGCCCGCGTCGATCGTGGAGCGCAGGCGTCCAGGAGTCACGTCGATGATGCGCGCGCGTCCGTAGGCGCCCGTGGTGATCACGCCGGCCTGGGGGCCGGTGAAGGACTGAGCGCCCACACCGAGGTCGCGCACGGCCATGGCGAGCAGCGACATCGAGATGCGCTCGCCCGCGGTCAGCAGGATGTCCATCTCGCGCGGGTGCAAGGCGCCGGAGACGGCCTTCGACAACTCGATCAGCTCGTCTGTCGTGTCACCCATGGCGGACACAGTGACGACCACCTGGTTGCCGGCACGGTGGGTTTCCACCACGCGCTTCGCGACGCGCTTGATCGCGTCGGCGTCGGCGACCGAAGAGCCGCCGTACTTCTGCACCACGAGAGACATGCTGATACTCCGCAAAAAAGAGGGGGGATCGTGACAAGGTCACACGTCGCAATATTCTAGAGGTACGCGGCGGACGCTCCTATTTTGGCCCCTCCGGCGGGGTGGGCCGCCTCAGGGTTTCCCCTGATCTTTGGGTGTCGGACCCTTGAATTTGTGCGGTTTCCGAGCGGTGAAGTCGCCGTGCTCATATGCTCTCGACATGACGTCAACGACTACGGAAGTGGCCGTCGCGATCTCCGCGGCTGGCGTGAGGCGCAGCTTCGGCTCCGTTCACGCTGTGGCCGATGCCTCGCTTGTGGTGCGGCCGGGAACAGTGACCGCGCTCATCGGCCCCAACGGATGCGGCAAGACCACCCTCATGCTCATGCTCGCGGGGCTTTTGCGGCCCGATGCGGGCGAGATCAGGGTTGCCGGGCTGGACCCGCGCGTCGACGGGGCGGGGGTGCGCACCAGCATCGGCTGGATGCCTGATCAGCTGGGGACGTGGGACAACCTCACGTGCCTGCAGTCGCTCACGCTCGTGGGACAGTCGTACCGCCTGAGCAAGGCCGACGCGGCAGCCAGGGGCGCGGAGCAGCTTGAGCGGGTGCACCTGAGCGAGTTCGCTAAGCAGCCCGCCAGGGTGCTGAGCCGTGGCCAGAAGCAGCGACTGTCGCTGGCCCGTGCGCTCATGAACGATCCGCAGGTGTTGCTGCTGGACGAGCCCGCGAATGGCCTCGACCCGCGCTCGCGCATCGAACTGCGCCAACTGGTGCGCGGCTTCGCGGCCGAGGGCAGGGCCGTTCTGGTGTCGTCTCACGTGCTTGCCGAACTCGACGAGATGGTCGACGAGGCCGTGTTCATGTCCAAGGGCAAGACGCTTGGCGCGGACGTGGACGCGATGGTGGCGAAAGCCCGCGCGGCCTATCGAATTTCGGCGCTGGACCACGCGGCGCTCACGGAGCTCCTTGCCGCGAACAACATGGAGTTCACCGATGAGGGCACCGCGGTCACCGTCGCGGTGACGGATCGCGAATACGCCGCGGGGCTGCTGAAGGCCCTCGTGGACTCGGGTGTACAGATCGACACGTTCGCCTCCGCGGGCTCCGCGCTCGAACAGACGTACCTGGCTATGAATGAGGAGCGACGATGACCGCGACCGAAACCGCCCAGGGAGCGTCGGTCCAGGGCACCGCGCGCCGCGGCAATCCATGGCGCCCATCGCTGCGCGGGGTCGCACTCGTGACGCACATCGAACTGCTGCGTCGGCGGCCGTCGACCAAGGGCTACTTCGCGTATGGCACGATGCTCGCGATCATCATTGGGCTTGGGCTCCTCGTGTCGGTGATGTCGCCCGACGGCAAGGACTCGACCCCGCTTGAGTTGGTGTTGATGCTCGTGCTCGGCGCTGGCCTGCTGATCGGCCCGTCGCTTTCGGCCACCTCGATCAACGGCGACTCGAGCGAGGGCGTCCTCGCGCCGCTGCAGATGACCCGCCTCACCGCGGGCGATATCGCGTTCGGAAAGTTGATTGCGTCGTGGTTCGTGTCGTTTGCCATGCTCGTGACCACCACGCCGGTCCTGCTGTACGCGTTCTCGCGTTCCGGCTGGCACTGGGGCGAGCTGCTCATCGTGCTCGCAGTCATCCTGTTCGTGGTCTTGGCCTCGAGCGCGGTGGGTCTCGCATGGTCGGCGATTGCCGCGCGGGCGGTGGCGTCGGTTTCGCTGGCGCACCTCACCACGGGCTTCCTGGTGCTCGGCTCGCTCGTGCTGTTCGCCTTCAGCGGGGCGTTGGTCTCTGACAAGGTCGTCGACAAGAGCCGCTACATTGACTGGGAGCAGCTCAGCGCCGAGCAACAGACTTCACTCGACGCCGCCTACATGAGCGGGGACTTCTCCGATGTGGACGTCGACTCCCTCGCATGTGTGGAAGAGACCTATGAGCGCGGCGTTGCGCATACCGAGAAGACGGCGTGGCTGCTGCTCGTCAACCCCGCCGTGATGATCGGGGAGTTCTCGCCGATCGTGAACCCCACCACCTTCGCCGAGGATGGCCGCGCGGCCCCAGGGATCTTCGCGCAGATTCACCAGGGCGTCAGCGGCGCGCGCATCGGGCCCTCCGCGCAGGACCTCAAGTCGAACTCGTACGACGACTGTGCCAATATCGCGGCGATGGCAGCGGGAAATGAGCCCGACTATGGCGACAACGGTCAGGATTGGGAGGCTCTGCAGCTGCAGCGCGCCACGTACAACCGTGCGCCATGGCTCGGCCTGGGCGTCCAGGCGGTGCTTCTCATTAGCTCCATGACGCTCGTGGTGCGGCGCCTGCGGGTGCCCTACAAGAAGTTGCGCGCGGGTACTCGGGTGGCGTAAATCGGGCGCCGATCCCGCACGGACCCAACGAAACATCTAGGGGAAGCGTTGTGAATGATGTGAGCACCACCACGAGATACGCCGTCGAGGCGAGCGGTGTGCGGCGGGCCTTCGGGTCCGTGCATGCCGTCGTCAACGCGAGCCTGGCCGTGGAGCCTGGCTCCGTGACGGCGCTGATCGGTCCTAATGGGTGCGGCAAGACCACGCTCATGCTGATGCTCGCGGGGCTGCTGAAGCCCGACGGTGGCACCATCCATGTGGGAGACGTGAGCCCGCTCGAGCATCCCAAGGCGGCCCGCACGGCCGTCGGTTGGATGCCCGACGTGCTGGGCACGTGGGAGTCGCTCACGTGCCTCGAGACGCTCGAGACCTTTGGCAGGGCGTACGGGGCCTCGGCGGCCGAGGCGACAACCAACGGCTTTGCGTTGCTTCAGCGTGTTCACCTCGCGGAGCTCGCCGGGCAGCCGGCGCGCGTGCTGAGCCGGGGCCAGAAGCAGCGCCTGTCGCTCGCGCGGGCGCTGGTTCACGATCCGGGCGTGCTGATACTCGACGAGCCGGCGTCGGGCCTCGACCCGCGGAGCCGCGTGGAGTTGCGCGACCTCGTGCGCGAGTTCGCTGCCGAGGGCAAGGCCGTGCTCGTCTCCTCGCACGTGCTGGCGGAACTCGACGAGATGGTCGACGACGCGGTGTTCATGTCCAAGGGGGTCACTCTTGGGGATGTGGCCGATGCCGAGGTTGCGAGGGCGCGCACTCGGTGGCGCGTGGTCGCGATCGACGGTGGTGGTGGCGGCGGTGACCTCGCCTCGGCGCTCGCGGTCGCAAAGCGCGATTTCACGCTCGAGGTCCCGGATCCCAAGGCGGCGGACGCCAAGCCTTCCCCCAGCACCACCTCGGCGCTCGTGAGTGTCGCATCCGCGCTCGTGAGCGTGGCCGACGATGCCGACGCCGCCGACCTGCTCGCCGCTCTCGTGGGCGCTGGAGTTCGGGTGGCACGTGTCGCCCCGGTGGGGTCGGCGCTCGAACAGGCGTACCTGACGATGGAAACGGACAGGCGATGACGACCAGCTCACCTCAGACGCAGTCGCCCGTGCCAGGGAGCGGCGGGAACCCGGCCGCCGCGTCGGCGTCTGCCCCGAGCGACGGAACCCGCTCCACCGCGCGCCGCGAGGCGTGGACGGTGTCGCCCTCCGGGGTGTGGCTCGTAACCCAACTTGAGCTGCGCCAACGCGTGCGCTCCACCAAGTGGAAGTGGGCGCTCGCGGCGACAGCGGCGCTCATTGCTGGCGTGACGTTCCTTGTGTGGGGCGCTTTGCAGGCGTTCGGGGGCGACAGCGACTCCGACGCGGGGAACATCGTCTTCGGGCTCGTCGTGTTCTTCGTCCTGTTCTTGGGGCTCGTGATCTCGCCCACGTTGTCGGCCACCACGATCAACGGCGACGTGCGCGACGGCACGATGGCGCCGCTCCAGGCCACGGGACTCTCGGCGGCCGACATCGTGCTGGGGAAGCTACTCGCGTCGTGGGCCGCGTCGCTCGCCTTCCTCGCGGTCGCGGTGCCCTTCATGATCTTTGCCTACCTGAGCGGCAGCCTGCCGGTGCTGTCGATGGTCGTCGTGGTCATCGTGCTCGCAGTCGAACTGCTGCTCGTTTGCGCGCTGGGGCTCGGCTGGTCGGCGGTGACCGCCCGCACGCCAGCGTCGGCTGTGCTGACGTACACGACCGTCGCGGTCCTGGCCGTAGTACTGCCCATCGTGTTCGGCCTCCTCTCGGCGACCGTTCAGGACGAGGTCACGGTGACGAGCAGCTACCAGACGTACTACGACGAGTCCTCGGCCCCCGCCGGCACCGTCCCCGACGAATTCGGGAACTACTACGTGTGTGAAGAGCAGACCTACGTCTCCAAGGTGGCCCGCACCGACAAACTGTGGTGGCTGCTCGCGGTGAATCCGTATGTGATCGTGGCGGACTCGGCGCCGTCTCCCGCGACCATCGAGCGGTTTGGCGAGTCTGGCGTGCTGAGCGGCCTCAAGCAGGCCGTGCGCGAGGCGAGGCTTGGTCCGGCGACGTATCAGGATTATTGCGACGAGGCCATGACGTCCGAGGAGTTGGCCAGGCAGAACGACCTCAACGCGCTGCCCGCGGTGTGGCCGTGGGGGCTTGCGTTCCAGGCGCTCTTGGGTCTTGGCGCGGTGGCTCTGGCTGTCCGGCGCGTGAGCGTTCCTTATGGCAAGTTGCCGACGGGGTCGCGCGTCGCGTAAGTCCAGCGCCCAGCACGCGTCGGCAGGCGTCGATTACGCGGCGGCAGGCGTCGATTACGCGGCGGCAGGCGTCGATTACGCGGCGGCAGGCGTCGATTACGCGGCGGCAGGGGGTCGGTGTGCGATGCGCGACGCTCTGTGTCGTCCATGAGGACTGCCTGCTACGAGACGGTGCGGCGGCCCTCGAACGCGCGCCCCAGGGTGACCTCGTCGGCGTATTCCAGGTCGCCGCCCACGGGTAGTCCCGACGCGAGGCGCGACACCGTGATGCCGATGGGCGCGAGCATGCGCGTGAGGTAGGTGGCGGTGGCCTCGCCCTCGATGTTGGGGTCGGTCGCGATGATGACCTCCTGGACCTTGCCGTCGCCGAGGCGCGTGAGCAGTTCGCGGATGCGCAGGTCGTCGGGGCCCACGCCGTTCATGGGGTCGATCGCGCCGCCGAGCACGTGATACTTGCCGTGGAACTCGCGAGTGCGCTCGATTGCCACGACGTCCTTGGGTTCCTCGACCACGCAGATGGCTTCGTCGGTGCGGCGTGGGTCGGCGCAGACGCGGCACAGGTCGGCCTCGGCCACGTTGCCGCATACCGTGCAGAAGCGCACCTTCTCCTTGACCGTGGTGATGGTCTCCGCGAGGCGGGCCACGTCGGTTGCGTCCGAACTCAGCAGGTGAAACGCGATCCGTTGGGCGCTCTTGGGGCCGATGCCCGGGAGTCGTCCGAGTTCATCGATCAGGTCTTGCACTGCGCCGTCATACATGGGCCCCAGCGTAGGCGGCGGCGCCGACGTTGAGTGTCAGGCGCGTGGGGAACGCCCGGTAGGTGGTTCTGAGTCAGGCGACGTCAAGCGGCTTGCGCTCCACGGTGTCGGTCGGAGAGGGCTGGCGCCGGGCGGAGTTCTCCCAAGCGGGGGCCTTCCGGACGGAGCTCTCCCAGGAAAGCGTGTCCAAGACGGCGTCCTCCCCAGCGGACTTCTCCCGGGGGCGGTCGGCGAGCGGGTCGAGCTTGCCGGCATCGTCGGTGTTGGTGGTGATGGCGGCGAGTCCGCCCGGGATTGGTTGTCGCGATGGGTCGATTTGGGGCGGCGGAATGAACTCGACCCTGCCCGCGTGGATGCGGATGTTCCAGCCTTGGCGGTGGATGTCGTGGTGGCATCTGGTGCAGAGCATGACGCCGTTTGAGAGGTCTGTGAGGCCGCCGTGTTCCCACCAGCGGATGTGGTGGGCCTCGCAGTGTTCGGGTGGGGCATGACACTTCGCGCACCCTCCGTCCCTCTCGACCAGGGCGATCCGTTGGGCGCGAGTGAAGATGCGTTTGGTGCGGCCTAGGTCAAGCAATTCGCTCTCACCGCCGAGGACTTCGGGGATGATCCCCGCATCGCCTGCGAGCCTGCGCAGCTGACCGACGGACACGGGCTGGTCGGTGCCGTCGATGCGCCCTAAACCCTTGCCCGTGTCGAGGTCACGCTTGTTCATTCGCACCACGATCGTGGTGCGAATCCCTGAACTGTCGGTTTCGTTGCACCCGAGCGCGTGGCGACAGACCAGTGCCAACGCGTCGGCGCGCATCTGCCCCACGGTTCGCTGGTCTGGGTCGGAAGGGTCTTGATCACGCCTCGCCCGGAACCCCTGGGTCACGACTTGTTCGATCACGGTGCGAATCGGGGCCGCTGTGACAGCGTCCAGTCTGCCGGTGAACGTCACCATTCCGGTGTGGTCTTCCTTCCATGCCACATACCTCTCAGCATGTTGACGCTTCTCACGTTCCTCATGCCCGGCCACATCAGCGTGCGCCACTGCGGTAGCCACGAGCCGGCGCACCTCATGCGCCGCCAGGTGCACGGCCTTGCCCACGAGTCGCTTCTCTAGCTCATGCAAACGCTCGGACGGAACCCGGTCCGTGAGTGTTTCCAACCCCGACGTGATCAGCGCCGCCGCATCGACCGATA
>Ga0209100_1000237_pt1 | contig 57380 bp, 50 predicted proteins | sample lystaG_FD_185480 | JGI IMG/M metagenome (GOLD analysis project Ga0209100, IMG submission 185480) | Glacier valley bacterial and archeal communities from Borup Fiord, Nunavut, Canada, to study Microbial Dark Matter (Phase II) -... | ecosystem: Environmental > Aquatic > Freshwater > Ice > Glacier ... | reverse complement strand
CCGCGACCATCGTGCAATGCGAGGGCGAGGGCATGTGTGAACAGGGAGGCACCCCTGCGACGCTCGATCTCCTCACGGGCCACATTGAGACCATCCCCGATGCCCCGGCGACTCTCTTTCCCGTCACCACCTTCGCCAACGGAGCCTCGGCATGGATGGCGGAAGGCAACTCGCTGTGGGTCGAGAAGGACGGAGTCTTCGAGCCCTCGCCGGAGGCCTGGAAACCGGCAGCCTTCATGGGCAACAAGGGACTCTCACCCGACGACACGCGCCTGGCCCTGGTGAGCTTCGACGAGTTTGAGAACTACTCGCTCGTCATCTTCGACTCGACCACCTGGTCCTACGAGGTCGTCCAGCGCCCCGCGGGTGCATACTCGTGTACGCCCGAGGCATGGATGGGCGACACCGTCGGCATGACGTGCGTTGATGCGATAGGCCCCCGCGCCTACATCTGGGATCCCAGCAAAGCCGATCCTGTCCCGTCGGACGGCATCGGATGGAGCACCGCCGCCGCCGACAAACCGCTCATCGAACAGGCGTGCACGACCGCGAACGGCTCCCGCTTTGGCGCCTATTGGGACCCGAGCAACGACCAGCCTGGACCCGACCCCTTGGGATGGGACGACGGCGCCAAGATCTCACCTCTCACGGTCGCGCTGCCCGATGGCACGCCTGCCGCGATCGCGTACGCCGCAGAATGCCGGGGCGACACCTTGTACGTCACTTCCTTGGCGACCCCTACGGAACTGACGGGGATGTGGAACCTCTCGTCGCTCGATACGACGACGAACCTCACGCATCAGCTCTTCCCCGCGCCCGCAGGGGGCGCGGCGGGAAGCACGCCGGCCGCGGAGGGCGTGAACCCCGTGGGGCTCTCGTCGTGGGTCATCGGGCGGTGACTACGGCGTCGGCGTTCGCGCGTCGTAGTCCCTGAACGACCGCTGAACACGCGTCAGCAGCGCCACCAGGCCGATGATGACGATGCCACCGAACAGCGGCGGGCACCACGCCGCGGCGGCGAGGGTAAACAGCCCAACGTACATGTCGCCGATGCGCGGGCCTCCCGTCACCACCACGATGAACACCCCCTGAAGGCGGCCCCTCATCTGATCGGGCACGGCCTGGATGAGCATCGTCGAGCGGAAGATTGCGGAGACCTCGTCCGCGGCTCCCATTCCTGCGAGCGCTATCCCCAGCAGGATGAGTGCCGTCCAGTGAACGCCTCCCCACCCGGGGGCCGCCACGTGACCCGATGCCCCCATGGCCAGGGTGACGATGCCGAAGAGCACAACAAAGAGCCCAAACACCGAGATCGCCCTCGCGACCGCGAGCCCGTGCCGATGCACGCGCGCGACGGGGCCAGAGAACAGGCTCGTGAGAATGGTGCCGACCGCACCGGCCGCGGTGAGCGCGCCCACCGTGAGCGAACCGCCACCCACGACGGTCGCCCCGAGCGCAGGGAAGAGCGCATACGGGCGCCCGAACGTCATCGCGACGATGTCGACGACGAAGCTCATGCGCACATTGGGTGCGGTCTTGAGGAAGGCGAATCCCTCGACGAGCTGGCCCCACCCTGCCTCGACGCGCTCCCCCAAACGCGGCAGCGCTGGAAGCATCCACACGCCGAGGAAGCCCGCGGAGAACAGCACCGCGTCGACCGCGAACGTCCATGGCAACCCCACCGTCGCGGCGAGCACGCCCGCGAGCGCGGGTCCCACGGTGAGCATCAGCCCAAAGCCGATGCCGTTGAGCGCGGTCGCCCTCGAGATCAGGTGCGCAGGGAGGATGCGCCCCACGACTGCGCCCCTCGTCGCGTTCGAGATCGTGGCGGAGACCGCATTGACCGTCGTGACCGCGTAGAACGGCCAGACGGGGACGTGTCCGCCGCCTGCGTGGACCTGGACCTCCCACACGGAGAGGGCCACGAGTCCCAACGTGCTGAACCAGCCCGAAAGCGACGACGCGATGAGCACGCGCCTGCGGTCGAAGACATCGGCGATCATCCCGCCCCACAGGCCAGCCACGACCATCGGCAACAAAGCGATCCCTCCCACGAGGCCCACCGCAAAGGTCGAATGCGTGATGGCGTAGATCTGCAGCCCGACCGCAACGATCGACATCTGGGCGCCGATGCCAGAGATCGCACCCCCGATCCACAGCCTCGCGAACGCGGGACTCTCGCGCAGCGGGGCGAGGTCGACGAGGCGACGAAGCTTGGTGGGCGCGGGCGGCCCGATCGGCGCCGGCTCGTTTACGGGCGAGTCGGCGCGGTTCACCTCAGCAGAATAGGCGGCGGCGACCGTTCCAGTTCGCCAGCGCAGGGGGCCGCGGCACTGCGGAGTGGACCCCGCGTTCGTCGCCCACGCGCTCAAGCGTCTCGCCTCCAGCCTCGGGCGGCTAGGGTGACGACGGTGTGCCACGCGGGCCCACCGAAGGGATGGTTCCATGAGCGCCAGGTTTGAGGAGCTCGGATGGAGCCCCACGCCCATCGGCGAGATCGCCCTGCGCAGGCGAACCGATCCTGCGACCGGAAACGACATCTTCGAGGTCAAGCTCGACGATGAGTGGCTCATGTCGAGCATGTTCACCGTCGCCGAAATCGAGCTCGCCCGCATCGGGCTGGCACGCCTGCCCGGCGAGGCACTCGACGTCGTCGTCGGGGGCCTGGGACTGGGCTACACCGCCGCGACCGCCCTCGAGGATCCACGCGTACGCGAACTCATCGTGGTCGAACTGCTCGAGCCCGTGATCGATTGGCACCAGCGCGGCCTTGTCCCCGTAGGGCCCACGCTCACCGCCGACGCTCGATGTCGCCTGCAGCAGGGCGACTTCTTTGCGATGTCCTATGGCGACGGATACGACCCACATCAGCCCGGCAGGCTCGTCGACGCGATCCTCCTCGACATCGACCACTCCCCCGTCCACCTGCTCGACGACGGCAGCGCCGGCTTCTATGGCATCGACGGCACGCGCGCGATGGCCACCCACCTCAAACCAGGCGGCGTCTACGCGATGTGGTCAAATGACCCCCCGGACCAGGCCTATATCGACATCCTCGAGCAGGTCTTCGTCGACGTTGTCGCCGAGGTCATCACTTTTCCCAATCCGCTTCAGGGCAGGGACGCGACGGCCACCGTCTACGCGGGAACCCTCGCCGCAACCGACTAGCCCTCGAGCGGATAGAACTGCGAGGCGCCGCTGCCGCCAGCCGCGGCGGACAGTGCACGCGCGACGGCATCACCGAAGCCCGTCTCACACTCGGCAAGCGCGATGAGCATCACGAGGCTCAAGACCGCCGCACCGATGATGGGCAACTCAGACGTGCCGCTCAGCGTCTCGTGACGCCACGACTGAAGGACCCGAAAGCCCAGAACTCCGCCGGGGACGACGTCGGCGAGATGCTCGTCAATCGCGTCGAGGTTTTCTCGCATGGCAGGCGACGCGTAGTGCTGCCTATAGAGCCACAAGAGGTCGCCGATGCTGCTGCACGTGCCCCCGACCGCGTAGAGGTGCCTGCTCGATAGTTGGCCAGGGGTTTGGAACGGGTGGGTCACGTATCCACCTGCCCCGAAATGTCGCCCGCACGAGGCGCGCATCACCTGTTCGAGCAGGGGAAACGCGAGATAGCCCACAACGGAAGCCTGTCCGATCACAAGTTCCCTGGCGTGACGCTCCACTCCTGGAAGCTCGGGCGCGACCGGCCGCGCAAGGGCCGCGTGACATGTCAGGACGAAGAGCCTTCTGAGCGTCGATTCATTCAAGTTCTGCGCCCCGCGGCCGCTGCCGATGAGCAACTCGGCACACCAGGCCCACATCAGGCGATAGTCGCGCCCATAGCCCGCGAACTCCCCTCCCTGGCGCACCAGACACACCGTGAGGCCAGCGACGACGGCGGTGAGGTGCTCATGGTCGGCCGTCTCGAGGTCGTCACAAAGATTCGCGAGCGGCGAGGCCTGATGGAGCCGAGGGACACCACCGCGCAAGCGTTCGACACGGTGATGAGCCGCAGCCCTCTCACTCCACGCGCGGCAATAGTCCCTGATCTCTTGTGCGGAGAGGTCTGTCATTCCGTCACGCTAGCGGTCGCGTTGCCAGAACGTCCACGAAGCGGGAGCAATGTCACGTGCGCTGTCTCACGTGCGCTGTCTCACGCACACGGTGTGACGCATCGCGACGCGGACGGCGCTACGTCTTGGTGACTTTGGAGAAGGGCGCGCGCACGGCGGGCGTCGTATCGTTGCGGCCGCGGGTCTGGGAGTTGCTGACGGTCTCGCGCGCGACAAACTCATCCTTGACCACCATGTCGGAAACCTCGCGAGCCACGTCACGTTCGGGCATGTAGCGCGCGCTGCGATTGCGGTACTTCGCCTGAATCGCCCGATATACGGCGGCGCCGGCAAGCGGCCCCGACAAAAAGAGGAAACCCGCGATAGCGACGGTGTTGTCTCCTGACTCACTCATGCCACACTCCCTTTGCGCTCGGGGTCATCATGCACTCAACAGGACCGCGATGGCCATGGGCCAGGTGATGATCGAGACGCCGACCGCGACCGACCACGACACGAGAGCGGCCTTGCCCGTGTTGATGGGCACGCTGCCCATCGTCGCGCCCGACCTGCCGTTGACGGCGATGTAGTGGGTGATCTCGGCATCCTTCTTCTTCTCCACGAAGCCGTAGAGCCACACGGGGAGCAACGCGGAGGTCCAACGGCTGCCCTCGATCTGAACCTGCTCCGCCTCCCACCGCACACCCCGGTCATATCCGGTGATCGTCGGTGAAGCCGATGCCCTCGCAATGGTGAGGAAGTGGTCCCCCGCGTAGGCCTCGGCCTCCGCGATGTCCATGTCACGGCGTTCCGAAGTGAACTGATCCCCCAGGTAATTGCTGTTGAATCTCATCAAGTTCTTCACGTCAAAAGGCAAAATCGCGTTGATGATGTTGTTGGTGCTGATCTCGGAGCGAATGTTGACCTTGTCGAAAGAACTGGAGACCACGACATCGTCGATCGCGACCCTGAAGGTTCTCAGCAGCGAGAATTTGCGAATGCGGTACTTGGTCTGGTTGTCGCCCACCTTGATGCGGGCCTCGAGCACCTCGCCCACGCCATCGAGGCGCGCGGAGACGTTGCCGTCGACGGTCATGTGAGGCAGGTAGACGCCCATCACGTTCTCGGCTCGGAACACGCTGCTGAACTCGACCTTGGCAAATGACTTGCGCTCCTCGACGAACGCCCGAATATGCGCCATCGCCTGCTCTTTGGTCACGGTGAACGGAAGTATCCCGTCCGGCACCGCACCGTTTGACACCCGGTTGTTGATCGAGAGGTCGTGCTTGCACCAGTGGCACCTGGCCCGCAGATTGTGGTTGGTGTCGATGACCACGTCGGAGCCACATCCGCTGCAGTGCAGCGTCACGAGCGAGCCGTCGTCCTCAATGTCAACGGCCGCGGTCGACATGACCGTGCCCTTGAGCTCGGAGATGCCCTCGCTGAGCTTCATGGCCCCGTCAATGCCCGCGCCTTGCCATTCGTACCTGCAGAATCCACACCTGAACATCGCGGTCTTCGGGCTGTACGACACCTCGCTGGCGCCGCAGCGCGCACACCGGTTGACTCCGTCGCCAGCACCTTCTGGCGTCGCCACGATCTTCGGTCCGTCGTCGACGGGAAGCGGCAATCCGGCCACCTCGGGCGAAGGCGCGGCATCAGGCTGCGCCTCCCGCTGTGCGCCCTGAGGTGGCACCACCTGCGGCTGTGCGGGCTCGGGTTGGAACGTCTGTGCCAGCCCCTCCGGGGCAGACGAAGCCTCGTCGTCCGGAGGAACCACGTTCTCGGTGCTCATCCCGACTTAGATTCCGAGGAGCTTCTTCTTGAGCGCCTCGAAATCTGCGTCGGTAATGAGGCCGCTGTCGAGCAACCCCTTGTACTTCGCGAGTTCCACGGCAACATCGGGAACAGCCGAAGCGACAGGAGCCGCGGCGGCTGCGGCGCCGCCGACGCCTGGAGTGGCAGGGGTGGGCTGCACGAGGTTGCCGATAGCGCCCATGCCCATGCCCATCATCGCGAGACCCGTGCCGCCGCCGCCGCTTTCGCCTGCGTTCTCGATCCCACGCGCCACGGACTGCTTGAGGAACGAGTCGGCACGGCCGCCGCTCAGGGCGTCGGCCTTCCTCACGTCCGACAGCAACGCCTCGCTGTCCTTGTCGTATTCAATCGCAATGAGCGTGGCCTGCGTGATCGTGATGCCACGGCCCGAGGTCCACTGATAGTTGGTTTCGACCTCGCTAGCGAGAGATTGGGCGAAGCCAACGGAGTCGCTCTGAATGCGCGTGATCCTGTGCGACTTGTCTGGGTCGTTCACATACCGCGAGAAGGCTCCCGCAAGCGAGCCGACGACCTCGCTGAAGAGCTGCTCCGAGACCGGGTTGTCCACTTGAGTGATGTCGAACTCACCCGCGTTGGCGGTGATGTAACTCGCGGGGACGAGCGTCTTGATGAACAGGATGGGGTCGACGATCTTGAGCACATAGGTGCCGCGCGTGATCGCGCCCACTTGGGCGTTCATATACGCGTCGTCCCAATAGATCGCGCTCTGCGTCCCGAACCTATTGTTGGGAATCTCCTTGAGGTTCACGTAGAACGCGAGTTGCTGCGCACCAGGCTGGCCGCCGAACTTGAAGCGCTCCCACGACGTCTGCAGAGTCGAGCTGAAGATTCCGCCGCCGGTGAAGACCGACTTGGAGTTCTGGTCGTTGCTGTCCCACTTGTACGCGCCGGACTCACCGATGAATCCTGTGACGCCGCCGTCCTGGAAGGTGATCAGCCCATAGCCCTCTGGCACCACGATCTTGGAGCCGTTGGTGATGATGTTTTCAGACAGCCGCGTGTTCTGGCCGCGCCCCGCGTTCGTGCCCTTGACGACAGCGGGAAAGACCACCGCTGTATCCGAAACATCGCTCGGCGGAACGAGGAAGTCAACGAACTGGTCGGCAGCGGTGCCGCCCACCGCACCACTCACGGCGCCCGCCAGAATCTGAATGAAGCCCATGGTCAATCCCGTCCTTCGAGGTGGGATGCGCGCGAGCGCTCCCCCTGCTCACCACGGAGGTCGCCCTCCGCCTGGTTTGTGCGTGCCGTGTGGGGACGCGACATTGCGAAAAACGTATCACAGGGACCCGTACGTAGGACAAGAAGTCGCGGCGCTTCAATATGCCCGCGAGCTACGGAAACCGAGCGAGTCCCGCGCCGATGCTACGAGCCAAATGGCGCGCTGGCGGCGACAAAGATCTCACCCTCGTCGTCCGGATCAAATGCCGGGTCGACGCCGTCGGGAACGTCCGCCTCCGCGTCGACTCGGCGGCGCGTCACTGCCCACCCCGCGAGCGCAAATCCGACACCGGGCACCACCAGGATGAGGCCCACCCACGTGGGCGCGAGGTATCCCCAGCCAGCCGCGATGACGACGCCCCCAAGGAAGGCTCCCAAGGAGTTGCCCATGTTGAGGGCCGCGTGGTTAACGGCCGCAGCCATGGTCTGGGCATCGCCCGCCACATCCATGAGCCGCGTCTGGATCGCCGGCGAGATCGCGGAGCCCGCGAAGCCCACCAAGAACAGTCCAACGAGCAGCCCCGGCAGGGTGGGTGACAGGACAATCACCGCGAGCAGCGCCACCGAGAGCGCCCCAAACAGCCAAAACACGGCCTTGAGGGCCCCACTGTCGGCGAGTTTGCCGCCGATGATGTTGCCGATCGTGGTGCCCACACCGAGCGTGATGAGCGCAATGGGCACATACTTCTCGGGCGAGTCCGCAAGCTCCGTGACCATCGGCGACACATACGTATATACCGCGAAGAAGCCACCAAAGCCGAGTGCTCCCGTGAGCAAGGCGAACCACACCGAGGGGCGCGCGAAGGCGCCCAGCTCGCGGCGCACGGTGGCGTGTGGATCGCCGTCCTGACGCGGCACCACGGCGAGGATCGCCACTGTGCACAGGGCGAAGATCCCCGCGACCGCGAGATACGCGACGCGCCACGAGGTGTTTTGACCCAGGTACGTGATCGAGGGAACACCCACGACGTTGGCGATCGTGAGTCCGCTGAGCACGAATGCGACGGCCTGGCCGCGCTTCTCGGAGCCCATGAGCTTGGCCGCGGTGAGCGCCGCCACCCCAAAGTAGGCGCCGTGAGGGAGGCCCGCGAGGAAGCGGAAGGCGACGACCGTCTCAAACGTGGGCGCAATGGCCGAGGCGATCGTGCCGACGGTGAAGGCCACCGTGAGCCACGCGAGCAGGGCCTTGCGAGGGAAGCGCGCCGCCACCGCCGCGATGGTGGGCGCTCCCACGACCACGCCTGCGGCATACGCGGAAATCACGATGCCCGCCTTGGCGAGCGCGCCGTCTTGATCGGTGAGCCACAAGTGCGGGAGAAGGTCGCGGGCGATGTCAGGCAGGAGCCCCATGGCGACGAACTCCGTGGTGCCGATGCCGAAGCCACCGAGGGCGAGTGCGAAGAGTGCCATCCGTTTGCGGGACGGCGTGAGTGCGGAGGCGCTGGGAGGGGTAGTCGGTTCAGATGCGGGGGGCGGGGTCATCGGGGCCGATCTGTGGAGGCGGGTGGTGCAGTCGAGCTTTCGTCTAGGCGCAGTGACGCAGTGACGCAGTGACGCAGTGACGAGAAAACCTTGGGGACAGCTTCCAGTATCCCCCAGGCGAGCGGCGAGGCCCGCGCCTGCCCGCGCTGGCCCGCCCGACGCCCACGTGCCAGCCGCCGCTCCTGCTCCCACTCCCACGCCCACATACCCCTGCCCCATGAGCACCGCCCAGACCACCCGTCCCCGCGCAATCGCCTACCTCGCCACGTCGGCCGACGGATTCATCGCCGATCCCAACGATGACCTCGTCGTCACCATCATCCCCACGGTGCTTGGCGCGAGCGTGTCCCTGTTCGACGCCGCCACCCCGCGCACCGACCTCACGGTCGTTTACGTCGCCAAGTTCGCGGACGGATTCGTGCAGATGCACTATCGCTGCCGGTAAGCCCGGAACCGCACCTAGCTCGAACAGGCATCAATCGCAGCACGACTTACGTCAACGTGAATCTTGGCGTGCCCCGCGTACTCATGCGCCTCGTCGAGGCTGTCGGTCGCAAGGGTCAGCGTCGCCCAGCCAACGATGCGCTGCGGGTGGCTTGGGAGGCTCGGCATCGTGTTGTTGCTTGGCGTCCACGCGTCATAGACGTCCTGCGCCGTGGCCCACCGGGCGGCGGGGTCTTCCCATGAGCCGCCCAACACGTCGGCCCCGACGCACGCGCTGATGGGCTCGCTCTGCGCGAGCCCCGCCTCCCCAAGCCTCCCGGGAAGCAGTCCCTCGTCGGCCTCGCCTTGGATGACGCCGTCGCCATCAGAGTCCCCATAGCCGGGGCCGTCGGGGCCGACGACGAGGTTCAGTGCGGCCTCCGCACTCGCCTTCGCCTGGGGCAGGGTGGCGGCGTCGCCCCAGGCCTCGACTGCCGCCCCGATCGCGTCGACGCGCTCGGTCACGGCGAGGTCTGAGCTTCCAGAAGTCCCCACGGCATCAGAACTTGCGCACGCGCTCACAAGCAGCGGCACGAACATGACCAAGGCGAGCACACGATGTCTCATACGCCTACGCTACCTCCGTTGGGGCTTCGACGATGCGGAAGCCCGAGACGCGATGGCCTACCGCCCACCCCCACGCACGAGCGCCTCAACCTCGCCGGGCGCCACCTTCCATGGAGCACCGTGACCGGGGAGCACCCACGTCGCCTCCAATACGGCGAGCCGCGCCAGGGAGTCGAGCGCCTGGGCGGGCTCATCGGTGAAGGGCGCCGCCTGAGGGCCGACGCGCCCCGTGAGCACGTGCCTCGTGGTGAGGGCGTCGCCCACGCACACCGCGTCGGCCACGGGAAGGAGAACCGCGATGCTCCCCAGCGAGTGGCCAGGCATCGAGATCACGACGGGCGCGCCGGGAAGCGGGAGCACGTCACCGTCGCCGACCTCGACGACCTCGGTCAGCCAGCGCGTGCGCAGGCCTCCCTTGCGCAGCGCGTACCCAAAGAATCCGAGCGTTGCCGCGAGCCTCATCGCGCCGCCCGAGGCCTTGGGCTTGTCGCCGCCCTTGGCGCGATCGGCATCGGCCGCATGGACATAGACGGGGACGCCCGTCTCGCGGCGCAAGCGCTCGGCGAACCCCACATGGTCGCTGTCTCCGTGGGTGAGGACGACGCCGCGCACGTCCGCGAGGGAACGTCCCATCGCGGCGAGCTCGCGCGTGAAGTCACGCCAATGGCCGGGCAGTCCGGCGTCGATCAGGGTGATGCCTTCGTCGGTGTCGATGAGGTAGGCGGCGACGATGTCATTGCCAATGCGGTGAAGGTGGGGACCGATCTTCATGGCAGTTCCTTATGAGTTTCGGGGTGTAGCGGGACGGCGTGCCGGGCGGCTTGCGGGGCGACGCGCAGGTCTACGTACTGGACGAAAACTAATGTACGTAGGTATCATGGCTACTGTCAATAGTTCTCAACGCTGTGGATCCCCCACGGCACCGCACCCCAGGAGACGCCCGTGCCCACCCCCGCCCGCACCTCCCCTGAGGCCATCGTGACCGCCGCCCGCGACATTCTCGAGACCCGCGGACTTCCGAGACTCACGATGCAAGCGGTCGCTCAGTCCGTGGGCGTCAAGGCCCCCTCGCTCTACAAGCACGTCGCGGACCGCGACGCTCTCGTGCGCCTCATTGCCGACGCCGCAGCCACCGATCTCGCGGCCCACCTGACCACGCGCACCGCCGCCGACTCCCTGGCCACCACTGCGACTGCGACTGCGACCGCGACCGCGACCGACGGCGACGGGAACGCAGCCGCCCTCGCGACCCTCGCCCACGGCCTGCGTGCCTGGGCCAGCGTGCACCCGGAGGCCTACCGACTCGTCTTCTCAGGGCACGGCTCCCCCGAGGTGGCCGCGGCAACATCGGGCCCCGTGCTCACCATCGCGCAGTCTCTCGTCGGAGACGAAGACGCGCTAGCTGCCGCGCGGATGATCACCGCCTGGGCCACGGGCTTCATCTCCATGGAACTCGCGGGAGCCTTCCAACTGGGAGGCGACGTGGACGTGGCCTTCGCCTACGGGATCGAGCGGCTCTCTGAAGCACTGGGTGATCGCTAACCGCGACGCGTCAGGCACTAGCGTGCTTGCGAATCTTCTTCATGGCCCACTCGTCGTGGCTAGACGTAGCAGAAATGCAGTAAGCACCCAGCGACGTGCTGCCTGTCCAGGAATAGTGCTTCTTGGTGAAGAGATCCTCGTCACTGCGGGCCTCGATCAGCTCCCGCACCCGCCCGCGAGACTGCGTCACCAGCGCACCCGCCCGCTCAAGCGTGGTGTCCGCGTGCCGGTCCCGAAAAGCCACGTTCAGGCCTGCGTAGTTGGCCCAGGTGTATCCCTGAGGCAAGAACGGCGCCGTTCCACCTGCCAGGTTCGTTTCGACCCACGCGAGCAACATCTCATGCCACTCATGGAGGTGCACCAACACGTCACGCACAGTGCGATCGCGGTCTTCAAATGAGAACTCTGCCGCCCGTCGCTCGGGACCTAACGAATCGATAAGGCGCATCAGCTTGTCAAAGCTCGCTTCACTCGCGGCGAGCAATTCGGACCGAGACTGAGGTCTAGCCATGATCATCTCCTGTCGCAGCCGGGATTTTCCGGTGCCCGCCCTGCCAACTCGAGGCTATCCAAAGCTCCTGACACACCGCCTGCTCACGGGGCAGCAACGGTCGAGGGCCTTGTCCTCCTTGAAACGTCCCCCTTGACACCCTGAGCGGCTGAACGCGGACGCCCTACTACCGCGCGGGACTTCGCAGCCGGCATTCAGCCAACCGCAGATCCCGGAATCACCGCGACTTCCTCAAGGTTGACCAAGCCATGCATGCCATCACTTATAGCCACTACGGCTCAGCCGACGTCCTCGAACTCACCGACATCCCGGAGCCGCACATCAGCCCCGATACCCTCGTCATCGAGGTGAAGGCCGCGGGCCTCAACCCCGTGGATTACAAACTGCGCGAGGGCTACCTCGACCCCATCATGGACGCGGTGTTCCCACTCGTTCCCGGCTGGGACGTCGCCGGCGTGGTGCTCAAGACCGGAATCGACACCCCCGAATTCTCCGTGGGTGACGAGGTCTACGCCTACGCCCGCAGGGACGCCCTCATCGGCGGCACGCTCGCCGAACAGGTGGCCGTCCCCGTGCGCGCACTTGCACTCAAGCCTCGCTCGATCAGCTTCGAGGAGGCCGCAGGCGTTCCGCTCACGGGCCTCACCGCGCTGCAGAGCGTCCGACGCGCTGGGGTCAGCGCCGGCGATCGCGTGCTCATTCACGGCGGCGCTGGCGGCGTGGGCGGCTTTGGCGTCCAGCTCGCCGTCCTTGCGGGGGCGACGGTCGTGGCGACCGCTTCGGCGCACAATCACGACTACCTGGCGTCACTCGGCGCCACGGGGATCGAGTACGGCGACGGCCTGGTGGAGCGTGCGCTCGAGGCCTCTCCCGCTGGCTACGACGTAATCCTCGACTTCGCTGGCGGCGCATCACTCGACGGCACAAGGCAGCTACTCCGCGACGGCGGACGCGTGGTGTCGATCGCCGACGCTCGTGTGGTCGAGTTTGGTGGCATCAACCTGTGGGTGCGGCCCGACGCCGCGGGACTCACCGAGCTCGCCGAGCTCATCGATGCGGGCAGGTTGCGCGTCGAGGTGGCTCAGGTCTTTGAATTGGCCGACACCGCCGACGCGTATCGCGCCGTCGAGGGCGGCCACATCCGCGGCAAGGTTGTCGTGCGGATCTAAACCTCGTCGTTCTTGCGGTCCCTCTTGCGCTCGGCCCCGGTTCTGTCCGCCTCCACGGCGACAGCGTCGGGGCCGTTTCGTTGGCGGCTGCACCCGCGCCACCCGCGCCACCCGCGCCACCCGCGCCACCCGCGCCACCCGCGCCACCTTCATTGTCGTCACCGCGCGGTCGTCGCCCCGTTTCGCGACGCCTTGACCGAGCTCGGCGCGGTGGTCAGCGGCCCGCTTTCAAGGGCGTAAGCGTCCTTTTCAGATCAACGTCTTCCCGGGGCCGGCCCGCGCACAACAGGCTGGTCGCATGGGCCCAACGCCTTCGCGCGGACCGGAGGACGGTCTGCGTGCCTCATAGTTAAGGCTGCGAATTCGCGCAAACTACCCAAAGCCTCCTAGGGGGAGCCTCGTGACTCGACCACTCCGCGCCGCGGCGATCGGCCTCATCGCCATTGCCATCGCGCTCACGTCGGCGTGCACGGCGCCAGCGCCCGCGCATCCGAATGCAAGCATCGAGGTCGACCTTCGCCCCGGGCGCGGGATGCCCACCGCTGCTCTCGACTCGACGACGACCAACGCCTTGTTTACCTACCTCGACATCCGCGGCAAGCATGCGGAGTCGACATTCGGGCTGACCCTGCCGGCCGACTTCCGCGGCTTCATTGTCACGCCCGACGCGACCGCGAGCGAGCCGTCCACGATCCGCGTTTTGCCCAATGTGATCTACGTGACGGACTCGATGGGCACCGTCAGGATTGCCGACGTGATGGGCACCGCGTTCGACCTCGTCTGGAACGGCGCGCAATCGGGCTTTGACGCCGACGTGGTCGCGGCAGTCGACGCCGTGCGGACCGCGCCCTAGCGACTGGCCAGGCGCGCCAGAGGCAAGGCACGAGGCACGAGGCACGAGGCACGAGGCACGAGGCACGAGGCACGAGGCACGTCACGATCTGCCTGTACTCGACTAGGCCGCAATGTCATACCTCTCCCTGCCACCCATGCGCGGTGTGCGCGCGGGGTCCACGGAACGCGGCGCCGTAAACCACACCACGGCGCGTTGCGAGGCATCACCGGCCTCACCACCTCCAGCCAAGCCGGGCCGCACCTCGATCTCCCAACCGTCGCGATGAATTCGATGGTGACATCGGGCGCATAACAACACGCCATTACTTAGGTCCGTGGGACCCGCGTCCCGCTCCCACCACCTGATGTGATGCGCTTCGCACCACGAAGGTGGCGCATTGCACCACGCACATCCGCCATCACGCTCCACGAGCGCGAGCCGTTGGCTGGCCGTGAACAGGCGCCGCGCCCTCCCCCAGTCGAGCACCCCCGAGTCTCCGCCAAGCACGGCCGGGATCACCTCGGCATCGGCCGCGGCCCTGCGCAACGACGACGCGCTGAGGGGCTGCGCCACACCGTCCGCCTCGCCAACGCCAAGCCCCGCAGCCAGCTCCGCGCGCGTCATCCGCACCACCACGGTGGTCTTGACGCCACTGGTGGGTTGATCGCAGTCAAGGGCGTGACGGCAGAGGCTCACCAAGATGTCGGCGCGCATCTGCATGGGGGTCCTGGTATCGGAGCCCGGATCGTCGCGCCGCTGCTGCATCGCCCAACGCACGTTCGCATCCAGAACGGCTCGCACTGGCGCGGCATCCAGAGGAGTGAGCCGCGCGGTGAGGGTCACCATTCCGTCGGCATCGTCACGAAGCCCGGCGTACCGCTCGCCATATTGGCGCTCTTCCCGCACCTCCCACGCTGCCGGGTCCGCGAGCGCCTGCGCACGCCACACGAGTTTGCGCACCTCATGAAGAGCCAGACCCTCCCCGATACCGGACGGCTTCGCCTTGGCGAGCGCCCGCGCAAAGAGGTCGCGCGTGACATCGGTGTCCGGCAGTCCCGCCAATGCCGCAGTGAAGGCCGCGGCCGCATCGACGGAGATCTCGCGTTCCGCGACTGCGCTGGCGATGGCCGCCCGCAATTGGCCCAGCGGGCTAAGCACTCGAGCCACACCGCCGGTCACCACACCGCCGGTCACCGCGCCGTCCACCAATGCCGCGCCGCCGAACCCACTATCGCCAGCACCCGCGTCGGCGATCAACGAACCCACAGCCACTAGCCGGCGAGCATCGGCGACGCTCCCGCCGGTCGCGCGCGCGATCAACTCCCCCGTCGAGCGAAAGCCCTCCCGAGCCGCCAAACCAGAAACCCCAGCGTCGGCAGTCGAGCGCCGGTCAATCTCGGCTGCAACCTGCGCCAAGGAGACATCGACCGCGCGCCGCAGGCCCGCCAGATCACGCGACAATTCCAGCAGCTCCGCGCGCGCGAGCCCCGCGACGTCGGCACCATCGCGAGCGCACACGGCGGCGGCCGCAATGCGAACGGGACCGGTCATCAACGTCATGAAACAAGTCAATCACCACCCACTGACATCCAACGCGGGCAAACGGCACCCCGTTCGGGCACCCGGCGCGGAGCCGACCCCAAAAGCAGACGCCGCGACCCGCTGCTCGGCGGCCGTGACAATCGAACCGTTGACGCGAGTCAGCCGCCGTAGCGGGAAGCGACGAGGGAGGCGAGGGGCAGCGTGACGTCGGAGCTCTCACTGCTGGGCGATCCGGCCGACGACACCACGATGTAGTCGCCGTCGACCCTCATCGCCACCGAGCCATACGTCACGAGGCGGAAGGCCTCGCTTGCTCCAGGGATATCGATCGCGACGGTCGTGCCCACCACGGTCTCGCCTTCCCCAAAGGGCACGGGATAGCCGGGAGCCACTGCGATCGCGACGAAGCCGTCGACACCCGTCGACGTCCACTCGCACAGCACCTTGGTGTCGGACTGGCGGTCGGCGTCGGCCACTCCGTCGCCCACAGCGAATCCCGCCGCGGACTCGATCTCCGCGGGGCTAAGCAGAGCACACGGATCGGGCATCGCGCCCGAGTCGTCGTTCGAGTCGTCGTCCGAGTCCGCCTCATCAGACTCCAAGTCGGCCGACGCATCTGAGGCGTCTTGAGTAGCGTCACCTTCCGCGGTTTCGCCGACGGCGACCACGTCCACAGTCGCCGCGCTCCCGTCGCCGCCCTCGGCGCTACACGCCGAAAGCGCCACGGCCACCAGCCCGGTCACCGCCCACGCGAGCGCCGCGCCCCGGACGGGAGCCCAGCCGCTCATACGTTGCCCACGGCAATCTGTGCCAGGCGGAGAGTGTTCCCGTCGGGGTCGCTGTCTCCGTTCGCGAGGTTCCCCACAAAGATGGTGTACTCGCCCACCTGGGCGGCGACGATCGTTCCAGCCCCCGCCGTGAAGGCGTAGTCCGCACCAGGCAACGTCACGTCGACCACGTCGTCGTAGACCTCCTCGTATCCGGGGCGCTGCTGCTCGGCGCTGAAGCCGCGAGGCATGATCGCCGTCACGGCAACTGTCGCGACACCCGTGTCGGTGTTGGTGTAGTCGCAGATGTAATTGGGGAACCCCGAGAAATCCGCGTTCAGGACGCCGTCGCCGTAGTGACCGCCCAGCACGCCCGCCACCTCATCCCCGGTGAGCAGGCAGGGGTGGATCTCCATCGAATCGTCGGTGGGACGGCTTTCCGCATCGACTTCCGGCGTGGGCCCCGCGGCCGACGTCTCGGCCGATGTCTGAGCTGGCGCGGCGGCCTCGTCCACGCTCACACTCACGCTCCCGGGATCGGCGTCGGCGCTACACGCGGCGAGCGCGAGCGCCATGGCAGACGTGGCGAACGCCAAAGAAAGCGTGCGGGTCCTCATCATGGAGCCCCTCTCAGGTCAGGTGGGCTCAACGTATCGGGCCCTTGGTCCCGTGCCTAGAGAGTAATTTGCGACGTTACTCAGGGCAGGTCCCGCCCAGCCGCGAGGCCGCTACTCGCGATCACGCGCCCGCCCGGCATGGAACCATGGCCTTATGACTCCGGACGCGTCACCCTCCACCGCCCACCTCGCGACCGATCCCACAACGAACCTCTCGCCGGTAAACGCTCCCGATCGCCCCGCCGACATCGTCGTGAGCGCCGTCGTGTTTCGTGATGACAGGGGCCGCGTCCTCACGGTCCGCAAGGCGGGCACGCAGCGCTTCATGCTCCCGGGAGGCAAGCGCGAGCCAGGCGAAACCGCCGCGCAAACCGCGATCAGGGAGTGTGCCGAGGAACTGGGCCTCGAGCTCGACCCCGACCGCCTCAGCGTGCTGGGCGTCTTCCTGGGAGACGCGGCCAACGAGCCCGGCCACTCGCTCCACAGCTCGGTGTTCACGCACCCACTCGAGAGCGAACCGGCGGCCGCCGCGGAGATAGCGGAGTTGAGATGGCTCGACCCGTCGCAGCCGCTCCCTGACGACCTGGCGCCGATGCTCGAGCACCACGCCCTGCCAGCGCTCGCGGCGCGCGGCTAACGCAACCACCGCGCGACTCAAGGACAGCGCGCTAGGAAGCGAGCCGTTCACCCGCGACTCGATCGGGGCCGATCAGCCCGGCCCCACCCACGGGCGGTTCGATCTCGGCCCACACCGCGTCGAGCGACAAGCCGAGCACGCGAGCGATCGCGGCGATCGTGGAGAAGGCGGGGGTCGCGATGCGGCCCGTCTCGATCTTGCGAAGAGTCTCGGGCGACACCCCCGCGTCAAGTGCGGTCTGAAGCATCGAGCGCTCTCCCCTGGCGCGACGAAGAAGGGCGCCAAGGCGCTGTCCGCGTTCGACGTCTGCGGGAGTGAGAGGCAGTCTGACCATGATTCCAATGATAGTACCGGGATAATATGGCCGGTATAGTTATTGGCACCGCATCACAGACACCACGCAGGCTCCACACACGGCTTTGCCCGGAAGGCTTCACATGATCGAGATCCTCAACCGCTCCCAACTAGTCCGCGCCAAGGCGACGGGAGCCCTGGTCGGCCATGTGCTGCAGACCATGAGGGAGCGCACCAAGGTGGGCACCAACCTGCTGGAGATCGATCAGTGGACCAAGGACATGATCGCCAAGGCTGGGGCGGTGTCCTGCTACGTGGACTACGCGCCGTCGTTCGGCGACGGGCCCTTTGGACACTACATCTGCACGTCCGTGAACGACGCGGTGCTGCACGGACTTCCCCGCGACTACACGCTCGCCGATGGCGACCTCCTGTCGCTCGACCTCGCGTTCCTCAAGGACGGCATCGCCGCCGACTCCGCGATCAGCTTCATCGTGGGAGAGTCGCGGCCCGCCGAAAGCGTCAAGATGATCGAGACCACCCAGCGCGCACTGGCCGCCGGTATCGCGGTGGCCGGACCGGGTGCGCGCATCGGCGATATCTCCCACGCCGTCGGCGAGGTCCTGAGCGGAGCGGGCTACCCGATCAACGGCGACTTTGGCGGCCACGGCATCGGGACGACGATGCATCAGGACCCGCACGTGCCCAACATCGGTCGGCCTCACCGCGGATACAAGTTGCGCTCTGGCCTGCTGCTCGCGATCGAGCCATGGGTCATGGTGGACACCGACGAACTCATCACCGACGCCGACGGCTGGACGCTTCGCAGCGCCTCAGGCTGCCGGACCGCACACAGCGAGCACACGATCGCCATTACCGACGATGGGGCCGAGATCCTGACGCTGGCGAACTAGAGGCGGTCCAACTAGGCGGCGGTCCAACTAGGCGGAGGTGCCGGGGACGGCCCCAGCCGGAGTCACTCGGCGCCAAAAATGCTTCGGGGCTAGGGTGGAAGTATGGCCTACGAGGGCGAATTCTCTCGGTCCCTCAGCGACGAGGAGCAAGGCGCGCTGCGGGGGTCGCACACGCCACGGTGCACCTTCCTCAAGATCTCGTGGTTGCCGCTGGCCTGGAGCACGACCTACCCAAGGGCGCGTCCTGCGCCTTGGTGCCAACGTCCGGACCTGCGCGATGGCGCATATGCCGCGGCGCCCTGGCAGACGCGAGCGTGGGACCGAAGATCTTTACCCATCGCGATGGCGCTGACCCCCGGACGTCCGCCCGCCTGCGCTCGCGCACCCCAGAGACAGGCACGGCCCCACACAACCCCGAAAGGAATCTGTCATGAAAAACCTCTTCGCGGTAGGTAGCGAGTACGACCGCTTTGGACCCTGGATCGACAAGGTCACGCAGCGAGAGGATCTGCCGCGTCTGTATCGCGACTACCCGATCGATTTCAGCGTGGAGCGCCTCGTGCTAAAGGTGCCGCGCAACATCACGCGCAGGAATGCCACGCCAGAGATGGACCTTTACGACCACGTGATCATCCTGGGGCAGGACCAACTGACCGTGCTCAGCCGCCGCTTGGGCAGGTCCTCGATCGAGGGCAGTCCCGTCACGGATATGGACGATGGCAGGGGTTACAAGGCCGTCGCCGTCCAGTTTGCCGACGTGGTCGCCATCCGCGACGCGCTCAACCTGTTGGATGGCCGGCTGTCAGTCTCGACCTCCGAGGGAACTCCGATCAAAGTCGCATACAACGGATTGGCCGCGAACGTGGTGGCCAATTTGGTGGGCATGCTCAGGGAGGTGACCTGCACAGGGCCCGCAAGTGCCCTCGGCTCGGCACTGCTCGCCGTGGGCGGTCCGCTTGCTCGGCCCGCAGTGGCGCCGATGCAGGGACCTATCGACCCGTTCCTGGCAAGCGCCTTCCTCGACGCCCACATCGCAAACCCACGCCTCTCTGTGTGGGCGGCTCACGGGAGTAGGCATCCCGCCCTGGACGTCGCGGGCCTGCAAGGAACCGTTCAGCGCCTCAAGCACGCAATATCGCCGGTAACGCTGCATGGCGCATTGTTCGCAGCTGACGAGGCCGCGATGGACGTCTTTGGGCGACACTCCTGGCTCCTTCGGGGCCGTGTACCGAACTACTCCACCTCGCACCTTGTGATCCCTTTCAGCGCCCCCGCCCGCCTCGACCTGGCGCCACACCCGCTCTATCCCGACGTGATAGTGGCAACCCTCGGAGCCGGCAAGTGGAAGCAAACGCTTCCCGTGCCACGCGGCTCGGTGGCCGAGCAAATGCTTCGCGACGCGGCCAGCAGGAGCTCCTGAGACGAGGGCTGTTCATGAGGTTGGAGCCGGAGGCCGAATCCTGACCTAGCCGACGCTAGCCGCCTGAGTTTCGAGCAGGTCGACAAAGGATTGAAACGCCGCGTCCCCGTCAAGCGAGGCGTAGAGCTCTTCGTATGACTCGTTGCGCGCCGTCAAGAACGGCTCGTAGTCCCTCACAAACTGATCCCGAGCCAGCTCCTGGAGGCGCGCGACCACGTTCCTGTACGGAGTCTGACACTCAGAGTAGGCCGCGTCGACAACGTCGGCGTCCAGCCCGTCAAGTACCTCCATCTGCGCGGGGTCGACGGCAAAACCGACACCCACGTCGTCGATGCATTGGTCGAAGGCCTCGCGGGCCTGCACCATCAAAGGATCGTCCTCGTCCACGATGTAGGTCGCGGAGAACGCCTCGAAAATATCCGGGGGGATAGCAACAAAGTCGGGGACCGATTCGCGCGCCTGTCCGACGCACCCTCCCGCGTATTCGAGAATCCCGCCGTCGCCCACCTGCCCTGTGCCGCGCGGGAGGGTGAGCATCTGTTCGACGGCGGCGCGAGCACCGTACTCGGGGTCGTCGAGGACCTGCGATAGGTACTCAAGCGAATAGTCGTAGTACGCGGAAAGGTCGCCATAGAGCACACCGAGCGCCTCTTGCGTGCGTGCCTCGCCAAGTGCCGCGAGCATCTCATCATTGGCGGACGCTTGGCCCATGGCCAGGTTGATCATCCACACCGAGTCCCAATCGCCCGGTCGGTCAAAGTGCTCCATGGTGCTTGCCACGCCCGTCGTGATCGCACCACCAGGAAGCTCAAGCTCCCAGTCGTAGCCGTGGCTCACCATGCACTCCTGCACCGCCGAGCCGATGGCCCACTCACGCCACACCTCCAGCACCACGCTGCGCACCTGTTGCTCGTGGTCGCCGCCCAGGACGAAGCCCTGCACCTCGTTCAGATCGATCGGCACCGCCCCGCGGGGCGGCAACTCCGGGAAGCCGACGGCGTCGTTCGTTGCAGGTGCGGCCGACGTTGGTGGGGCTTCCGCGCTGGCCACCGAAGCCGGGGCATCGTCCGCGTGAGCCGTGCACGCAGACAGCAACAATGCCACGGCCGCCGCACAGAGTATCCCCCTCATGGTGCCCAATGTAGCGGCCCCGACGGCAGAGCACCGCGCACACACCACCCAGGTCGCCGACGATGGTGCGGAGATCATGCCGCTCGCGAACTAGCTGACCGTCCCACCCGCCGCAAGAACCTCGGCAAGACCCGACGGCACGTCACCGCTGAGCCTCGTCTCCAGCACGTCGTATGGCGCGCCCAATACGGGGCTCCACGCGCTCACCAGCAACTCGCGCTCCCCCGCCCGCACCACGTCGAGCCGCACCGAGGCGCGCGCCGCATCGTCCTCATTCCAGAACGCCACCTCCTTTTCGAAGCATACCCACAGGTCTCCGATCCGGACCTCGCGCACGGCGGTCTCCACAAAGGGGCAGTCAGGAGCGTGCGAACCGTCCATCGGGTGCCAGGTGCGCTTGGTGCGCTCCTCGATCTCCGCTCCTGCCAGGCCTGTGTGCTCCAGGACCACAGGGAGTGCCTCGTTCAGCGCGCGGTGCAGGTCGTGCAGCGAGCCTGCCCACCGGAAGTCTTGGGTGAATTCACGCGCCGGCTGGGGCTGGTCGGGCGTGTTCGGAGGCGCGTCGGCCATGCGCAGTTGACCGATGATGTCGCCCCGATGGTGGTTGGGAGCCCGCTCGCGGGCCCGCGGCGCGTGGGTGGCGCAGAACCAGCCCGTATCAGGAGGATGGCCCACGAAGCCCGTCTGCTGCGCGCGCACGCGGAACGCGACGCCCGCCTCGGTGGGCAGGCAATCGATCAGGCCATCGCGCGCGGCCCGTTCGCCGCAGACATCACACTCGGGTGGGCGCATGCGACGACCCTAGCGACGTTCGCGGGCGCGACCAAGGCCGCCGGGCTCCACACCGAAACGCCACCAACCGCGCACCACCCGCATTCCGGACGACCGCTACTTGTCCGCCCAATAGAACGAGTGCGAAAGCGGCTGGTACGAGAACACCGGGCGGACGCCGATGCTGGCAAACGCCGTTTCCACCTCATCGAAGAACGCCACGTCCGGCTCAAAATAGGTGCGAAAGCTCGTCGAGCGCCCACCACTCGTGATGGTCCACTTCAGGGCCACCACGACCCAAGCGACAACCTGCCTGAGGTCCGGCGCCACGTCCACCGTGACCGTCTGGCCGGGCTCCACGCTCAGATACCGCGAGCGCTTGACCCGTGGTCCCGGCATCAGCACCACGACCCCGTCGCGAACCCTCCCCCACAGCAGGGGCGCGTGGCGACGCTCCACGAGGTTGAGCTGTCGGAAGCCGCGGATTAACAACGCCAACGCGATGATCGCGGCCGCACCCAGGAAGTACGCCCCGACGTACAGGAGAAAACCCCAACCGGCGCCCACCACCATGCCCGCCACCACAAGACCCAGTGCAGCCGCGAGCACCAGCCCGCCCCACGCCAAGACGACCTGGTACCGCACGCGCGTGGACCGCGGGACCGTGAGGCGGTCGGGCTGGCTCACGAGCATCATCACGGCGTCGCCGACAGCCATAGGCCCCGCACTCTCGCTCATGTCGCCGATGCTACGCGAGCGCCTCAACGGCATCCGTCCGGCCGACCGCCGAGTGCCGTATCGCGGGCGGCCGCAGAGCGCGGAGCGCGTACAGAATGGTCGCGAGGTCGACCACCTCTTGGGTCAGGGCTCCCGCGACGGCCGGAATGACGCCCGTCGTGGCGACAAGCATCAGGCCCACGCTGAGCGCGATGCCGATCCAGATGGCCGTGAGAGCCACGCGGAGCGTGTGCCGCCCGATGTTGACCACGTCAGCCACCGCCGCGAGCGAGTCCCGCAGCACCACGGCGTCGGCCGCATCGCCCGCTGCCGTCGCACCACGCGCACCCATCGCGATTCCCACCTCGGCCGCCGCGAGCACGGGCGCGTCGTTCACGCCGTCACCCACCATGAGCAAAGGACGCGGCTGCATCTCTGTCGCGATGCGCACCTTGTCCGCAGGCAGAAGACTTGCGTGAACCTCGCTGACGCCCACTGCGCTCGCGATCGAATTCGCCGTGGCCTCGGCATCACCGGTGAGCATCGCGATGCGAGTCACGCCGGCTCCCTTGAGCCACGTCACGACCTCTGCCGATTCGGGTCGCACCTCGTCCGCCAGAATGAGCGTCCCCGCGAAGCGCCCGTCGATCGCGACGTACGCCGCAGCGTGGCCGGCCTCAAGTGAAGCCGTGTCGATGTCAGGGACGAGGGACGCGACATACGCGGGCTTGCCCACCACGACGGTACGACCCTCCACCACCGCCGTGACCCCATTCGTCGCCGCTTCGCTCGCGTCGACTGCGGGCGAGAGCGCGAGTCCGCGCTCCTTAGCGGCGGCGAGGATGCCTGCGGCCAGCACGTGGGTCGAGTACTGCTCCGCCGATGCTGCGGCGGCGAGCAACTCTGCCTCGTCGAATCCGCTTGCTGGCCTCACCTCAACGAGGCGCGGTTGCCCCTGAGTCAAGGTTCCCGTCTTGTCGAAGGCCGCCGAACGGATGCGAGCCATCTGCTCAAGCACCACGCCGCCCTTGACAATGACTCCCGACTTCGACGCGCGCGATATCCCGCCCAGGAAGGCGACCGGCGCCGCGATCAGCAGCGGGCACGGCGTCGCGAGCACCAGGACCTCCGCGAACCGCGTCGGCTCGCCCGATACGGCCCACGCGGCTCCCGCGATCACAAGCGAAACCCCTGTGAAGGGGATCGCGAATCGATCAGCGAGGCGCACCACGGGCGCCTTCGCGTCCTCGGATTCCTTGACGAGCGCGACGATCTGCTGGAACTGGCTGTCCGCGCTCACGCGTGTGGCGCGCATGTGGACGGCACGCGTGCTGTTGATCGAGCCCGACATGATCTCGTCGCCCGCCGTGCGCGTCACGGGAAGGCTCTCGCCGGTGAGCGACGACTCGTCAAACTCTGCCTCGTCGGTGACGAGCTCGCCGTCGACCGGAACGATCTCGGCGGGGCGCACCAGGATCGTGTCACCCACCGCGACCTCCTCGACGGGGACATCGTGAATCTCGCCCGAGTCGTCCACGACATGTGCCAAGCGCGGGGACCTGTCCAGGAGCGCGCTGAGGTCGCGTCGCGCCCTGTGAGCCGCAACGTCCTCGAGCGCGCCTCCGCCCGCAAGCATGAGCACCACGATCAGTGCTGCGATGTACTCACCCACGGCAAGCGTCGCGATCATCGCCATCACGGCGAGGATGTCCAGACCAAAATGCCCGCGCATCACGTCGCGCACCATGCCTACCGATGTCCAGGCCACGAAGAGCGCCACGTAGACGCTGGCGATCCAGCGACCGGCCGTTTCCGCTCCTGCGAGTGACACCGCGGCGACCACGATTCCGATGCCTATCGTGAGCATGACTGCGGGATAGCGCTTGATCAGACGTGCGGCATGTGCCATGCCTTCAGTATGGCGCGGCCCACGCGCACCCCGATGACTGCCCCTCCGTGACAGAATCGCCTACATGCCAGGAACTAATCTGACGCGCGTTGAGGCTGAGGCCCGCGCAGCTGTCGTCTCTACAGAGACCTACACCGTCGAGCTGGACCTCACCACCTCCGAGGCCACCTTCCGTTCGACTTCCACCGTCGCCTTCACGGCCACGCCGGGCGAGTCGACCTTCATCGACCTGATCGCCCCCAAGGTGCTGAGCATCACGCTCAACGGCGAATCACTAGACCCCGCAACGCACTTCGAGGACAGCCGCATCACGCTGCCCGCCCTCCAAGCGACCAACTCCCTCACCGTGGTGGCGGACTGTGCCTACATGAACACCGGCGAGGGCCTGCATCGCTTTGTGGACCCCGAGGACGGAGAGGTCTACCTCTACAGCCAGTTCGAGGTGGCCGACACCCGCCGCGTCTACGCCGTGTTCGAGCAGCCCGACCTCAAGGCCAACTTCCAGTTCACCGTGACAGCGCCCAGCCACTGGCACGTGCTGTCCAACAGCCCCTCGACCATCACGTCGGTCGACGGCGCGAGCATCACGATCGGCGGCAAGGCCCGCGGCATCGCGCGCTGGACTTTCTCGCCCACCACGCGCCTCCCTTGCTACGTGACTGCGATCGTCGCAGGCCCGTATCACGAGGTTGAGGGAACGGTCGAGTCCAAGAAGGGCACCCTGCAGGCCAACGTGTATTGCCGCAAGGGACTCGCGCCGTACCTCGACGCCGACGTCATTCTCGACGACACCCAGCGCGGCTTCACGTTCTACGAGGACAAGTTCAAGACGGACTACCCGTACGAAAAGTACGACCAGATCTTCGTTCCCGAGTTCAACGCGGGCGCCATGGAGAACGCTGGCTGCGTCACGTTCCTCGAGGAGTATGTGTTCCGCTCCAAGACCGCGCAGGCGCGCATCGAGCGCCGCACCATTACCGTGCTGCACGAGCTCGCGCACATGTGGTTTGGCGACCTGGTCACCATGAAGTGGTGGAACGACCTGTGGCTCAACGAATCCTTCGCGGAGTTCATGTCGACGCTCGCGGCCGCCGAGGCCACGCAGTACAAGAACGCGTGGGTCACCTTCAACTCGCTCGAGAAGTCGTGGGCCTACCGCCAGGACCAGCTGCCCTCAACGCACCCGATCATGGCGAACATCCGCGACCTCGAGGACGTCGAGGTCAACTTTGACGGCATCACGTACGCCAAGGGCGCCTCGGTGCTCAAGCAGATGGTCGCGTGGGTGGGTCAGGACGAGTTCTTCGAAGGCGTCGCCGAGTACATGCGCAAGCACCACCACTCCAACGCGACGCTCAATGACCTTTTGGTCGAGCTCGAGAAGGCGTCGGGCCGCGACCTCTCCGCGTGGAGCGACGTCTGGCTCCAGAAGGCAGGCGTCACCACGTTGCGCCCCGTCATCGAGGCCGACGATGCCGGCACCATGACCCGCTTCGCCGTTGCGCAAGAGGTCCCCGCCGAGTGGCCGACGCAGCGTCCGCACCGCCTCCGCATCGGCGGCTACGACCTGGTGGGAGGCGCGCTCACGCGCACCTGGATGGTCGAGACCGACATCGACGGCGCGCTCACCGAGATGCCCGAGCTCGTGGGAAAGCCCCGCCCCGCGCTCATCCTGGTAAACGACGATGACCTCGCCTACGCCAAGGTGCGCCTCGACGACGCGTCGCTCGCCACCGCAATCGAGCACGTCTCGACCCTCCCGTCGATGTCCCGCTCCATGGTCCTCGCGGCCGCGTGGGACATGACACGTGACGGCGAGATGCCCGCCCGAGCATTCATCGAGCTGGTGCTGAACAACATCGGCGCCGAGTCGGAGTCCACCGTGACCCTGACCCTGCTGCGTCAGCTGCAGACCGCGCTTGGCTTCTATGTCTCTCCCGGCGCGGCAGACGCGGCAACCGAGAATGCGGCCGACTCCCTGTGGGCGCTTGCGCTCGAGGCGGAGGCTGGCAGCGACAATCAGCTCCAGTTCCTGCGCGCTTTCGCGGCGATCGCCTCGACCGAGGCTCAACTCGATACCGTCCAGGCGCTCGTCGACGAAAAGCTCCACCTCGACGGACTCCCCATCGACACCGAACTGTCGTGGGACCTGCTCATCTCGCTCGTTGCGGGCGGCAGGGCCACCGAGGTGGCGATCGAGTTGCAGCTGACCAAGGACGCAACCGCCTCGGGCGAGCGCCACGCAGCCAACGCGCGCGCCACGATTCCCACCGCGGAAGCCAAGAAGGCCGCATGGGAGGCGCTCATCAACGCTCCCGTTGGCAAGGACCTGCCCAACACGCTCCAGTCGGAAACCACGGGCGGCTTCAACCACGTGCACGAAGTCGCGCTCCTCGAGCCCTACGTGGACGAGTACTTCGCGATGCTGCGCCGCATCTACAAGGACAAGACCAACGAGATGGCCTCGAACCTGATCGAGGGCCTCTATCCCTCGCAGCACGCGGGCAGGGTGCCGGACCTTCAGGAGAAGGCCGAGGCCTGGCTTGCCGCTAACGAGGACGCACACGATGCCCTCAAGCGCATGGTGATCGAGGGCCACGACAACGTGCGCCGCGCGCTCAAAGCTCAGGCGGCCGACGCATCGGCCGAATGGGAGTCAGTGGTCGAGTAGCGGATGGCCGATGGGCCGTGGACATCCATGGCCCATCGGCACCACTTCTCGCGCGAGCTAGCCCGCAATCGCGGGCGTGGAAGAAACCAACCGCGCGTAGACCACCACGTTGTCTAGGTAGTGGCCAGTCGCGTCGTTGAACACGCCGCCACAGGTGATCACTCGCAGGCCCGCGTACGGCAAATTGCCATAAACGGCCGTCGTGGGGAACTCGTCTTTGGGGTACTGGCCCACCGCCATGACGTCAAATGTCGCCACGCTACCGTCGGCCCGCGTCACCTCGATGGAATCCCCCACCGCCACCGAAACGAGGTCGTGAAAGACCGCAGGGCCAATCCAGTCGACATGCCCCGCAATGACCGCAGCACCGCTCTCACCTGGGGTCGGTGCGCCCGTGAACCAGCCGGCGATCGTGCCGTCCGGAGGTACCTCGAGCTCGCCGTCTGCCGTGAAGCCAAGGTCCATCAGGGGGGTGTCGACTCCTATCGAAGCGATCACCAAGCGCTCGGGCACCGATCGTCCGAGCGGCGCAGACGGCGCCAATTCCGGCGGCACCGCGAGCGGCGTGAGCACTGGAGCCTCGGACGTCCGCACAGGTGTCACGGGTGTCACGGGTGTCACCACCCCGACATCCTCGCGACGGGGTTCTCCACCCGCAGACGAACTGCTCCCCTCAAGGACGGTCACCATCACACCGACGCCCACGACCGTGGCAACCAACAACGCCACGGCCGTGATCCGAGGAGCAGTGGGGGTCGCGAAGACCCGAAACCGCGCAACGGCCGCGGCCCACTTGGGACCAGCGGCCGTCATCGCGGACCGGAATCGATTCACACCGTATGGACGCTGCGACGCGACCGCAGGTAGCCCGCCACTCCTGCAAGCGCGATTCCGAGGAAGGCGACTGCAGGAAGAACTGGATTCACACCCGAGGTCCCTGAAGCCGTGCTGCCGTCTCCTGTCGAGACTCCGCCCACGGGGACGACGGGCGCCGAATCCCCTGGCACGACGGGCGCCGACGTCGGCACAACCGCCTCTGCGCAGAATGGAACGGTGACGGTGTTGGTGTCGAGGGTGACTGTGGCATCGCGCGCCAGCAGTCGACCCTCGACAGTTGCGCCCGTCTTGAGCGTGATCGATTTAAGCGCCATGATCGTGCCCTTGAAGCTCACCGACGTGTCGAGCGACGCCGAGCTGCCGACTTGCCAAAAGACGTTGCACGCCTGGGCGCCATTCGTCAGTACCACCGTGGCACCCGGTCCGACGATGAGGTCCGAACCAGCCTGGAACACGAACATGGCGTCGGGGTCACCCGCGGCATCAAGCGTGAGCGCACCGGTCAGGAGAATCTGCGAGCCCGAGTTGTAGATGCCAGCGGGGAGAGTCTGGCCGGCAAGGTCCGCCACAATGGGCGAGGTAGGGCTTTCCGCCGCGGCGACGTTGTAGGCGGTCACGAGGTCGGTCTTGGCTCCCTGCGTGACGCCGTCGCCGCCGTGGTTGGTTCCGTTGATGGTGATCGATCCGGGGCCTGTCACCGTGGTGTTCGGGAATGTTCCTAGGTCGCCGTTGAGAGTGTTAGGGCCGGTTCCTGTCACGCCAGTGCCCGCGAGAACGGCGAAGCTGTCCGCGGTGCCGAGAAGCACGGGCGTGACGGCTGCCGAAGCTGCCTGCGATCCGACGATGACCAGAGTCGACGAGACCAGGACCGCCATCGCGGCCGTGGCGAAGTGCCGCCGATGAGCGGCGGGGGCAACTGAAAAATGGGTTGAGAAATGCACGACGAATCCTCCCGTTGCGAGCCCGAGAATGGGGATACAGGGGGGCCCGCGTGACTCGCATTGAGCCGGTAGTACCTGACGGCCTGGGGGCCGGATTCCGTAAAAACATTGTACTTGAATCGGTTCAATTCTGCTGCAGTGTGCAGAACGTCACAGCACGCGAGGTGGCCGCCGCCGTGGCGACCCGAGTCAGGCCAAGCCAGCCAAGCTCAGGGCGAGAGCGAGGTTCAGACGTCGGTCGAGTTCGTGCGGATCGGCACAGACCCCCGGCATCGGGATCGCGACCGAGCCCGACGCCACCTCGATGATCAGGCCCTCGGCGTCGGCCCCCATGAGGCATGCGCGCAGCGCGGGCGACAGCACTAGCGCCACTGAATCTGCGTCGGCACCGCGCGCCGACCAGCGCTCGTCAAAGGCCGCGTCGCCGCTCGCGATGGGCTCGCCCGCCTCGTGCCCGTCGCGATCCAGAACCCAAGCGGCGGGCTGCAGCACACACACGGGCCCGCCAACGCGCGCATCGGCCGCCGGACCCGCCGTCACCGTGGTCAACCGCGTCGGCAGGTCGACACCGAGCCCGCGAGATACGCGTGTCACCTCTACGTCGACGCGGCCGCCCTCGAGTTCTCCCACAAAGGTCGCGAGAACCGTGTCGCTTTGGGGCGCCACGTAATCGAGTCCGCGGCCTTGGGCCCAGGAAGCCAGACGCTCGAGCGGGTCGCCGCGATGACCGCGCAACGCCGCATAGATCACGCCAATGAGCACCGCGGCACCAGCGGCCGCCACCATGCCGACGTCGACGCCGTCCAACCCATTGATCACCCGCTCAGGCTAGCGCTGTGCCCGCAAGCCTCGGCGCCATTGCTGAGGAACGTCACCGGCCGCCACGCCCGCCCCGGCCGCCACGCCCGTCGCGCCCCGCCCCGCCCGTCCCGCCCCAGCGGTGGCTTATTCCGTACCGCCTTTGAGGCCACACCGTCCGTGAATGGCGCATTCCGTTCCGTATTCGCGCATCCTGGCCGACGCGGTCGCCACGACCTCACGACCGTTCTGGCCGCTTAACCGGTACGAATTGCGCCACCAGCGGCCTGCTGAGGCTCCAGAGCGGTACAAATCACGCCATTTGCCCGCGCGGGGGTTCAGCACCTCCGCAACACGGTCGCGTCGTTTCCCAACCGTGACGCGAAGCGGTCAAACGCCCTCTCGCATCGTGCCAAACTCGAACTATGCCTGGCATGAACCTCACCAAGCCCGAGGCGATCGAGCGCGCTGCACTCGTCTCCGCCGTCAACTACGAGATTACGTGGGACTTCACCGCTCCGGGGGCGACGTTCCTGGCGTCTACCACCGTCGCCTTTGACGCGGTAGACGGCGCCGCGACGTTCATCGAATGCGGGGCCATCGCCGCAAGCCGCGTGGAACTCAATGGCACGGCTCTCGACCCCACGACCGCGCTTGTCAGCGGCAGGATCGAACTCACCGGCCTCGTCGGCCACAACACCCTGACGATCGACGCCGAGTTCGAATATCACACCGACGGCCAGGGCATCCATCGCTTCATCGACCCGGTTGATGGCGAGACCTACCTCTACAGCCAGTTCGCGGCGAACGACGCGCGCGCCGCGTTCGCGTGTTTTGACCAGCCCGACATCAGGGCCACCTTCTCGACCGCGGTGATCGCGCCCGCCCATTGGGTCGTGGTGTCTAACTCCCCCACGCCCGAGCCCGAGCCCATCCCCTCGGCGGCGGCCGACGCATCGGCGAACCTGTGGGTCTTCCCGACCACGGCGCCGCTCCCGACCTACGTCGCCGTCGTGGTTGCCGGTCCCTACGCGTTCGAGGAGGGCACCCTCACGAGCCGCAAGGGCACGCTGAGCGCGCGCGTCTACGGCCGCAAGAACCTCAAGGCTCACCTCGACGCGGATGAGATGATCGCGACCGTCCAGGGCGGCATGGACCTCTACGAGCGGACGTTCGACACCGAATACCCGTATGAGAAGTACGACCAGGTGTTCGTGCCCGAATACAACCTGGGCGCGATGGAAAACGTGGGCTGCGTGACGTTCTCCGAGGACCGCCTCCTGTTCCGCTCACGCCCCACCGATGCCCTGCGCGAAGCCCGCCGCAACGTCCAGCTCCACGAGCTGAGCCACATGTGGTTCGGCAACCTCGTCACCATGCGCTGGTGGGACGACCTGTGGCTCAACGAGTCCTTCGCCGAGTTCGTGGGGACCTGGGCAACCGAGCAGACCACCGAGTGGAAGGACGCGTGGGTCACGTTCGGCGCGGGCCGCAAGTCGGTCGCCTATATCCAGGACCAGCTGCCCACCACTCACGCGATCGTCACCGAGGTTCCCGACACCGAGGCCACCGTCAGCGCATTTGACATGATCACCTACGCGAAGGGCGCATCGGCGCTCAAGCAGCTCGCGGCCTACGTGGGCGAGGACGCATTCTTCGCCGGAGTCGCGAGCTATCTCAAGCGCTACGCATTCGGCAACGCGTCCCTCGCGGAGTTCTTGACCGAGGTCGAGAGAGCAGCGGGCCGCCCGCTCGACGCCTGGGCGACCGCATGGCTGCAGACACCGGGAGTGACGACGCTGCGCCCCGTGATCGACACCGACCTTGACGGCACCATCACATCGTTCGCTGTGGCAGAAGGTGTCCCCGCGGAGTTCCCGGTACACCGTCCACATCACATCACCATCGCGGGTTACGCCCACACAGGCGACGCATTCGAGCGCACGTGGTCGGTCGACGCCGAAATCGACGGGCCGCTTTCGGGCATCCCCTCGGTCACAGGCAGGCCGCGTCCCGACCTACTTCTCGTGAACGATTCCGACCGCACGTACGCAAAGGCCCAGCTCGACGACGTCTCGATCGCCACGGTCGCCGCACACCTGGGCGACCTGACCGAGGCCATGCCTCTCGCCAACGTGCTCGACGCTGTGTGGCACATGTGCCGCGACGCCTCGCTGCCAGCCGAGTGCTACATCAACGCGGTGCTCACCGCCCTGCCGCAGATGAGCAACTCGGAAACCGCCGAATCCCATATGCGCACGATGACGGTCGCCTTGAGTCGGTACGTTCCGCCCTCTCGCGTGGTCGAGGTCACGGGCGCAGCCGCCGAACGCCTATGGTCGACGGCCCAGAACGCGCGCCCGGGAAGCGACCGTCAACTCCAGTCGCTCAAGGCCTACGCACGCCTCACAACCACGCCGAAACAGGCTGCCCGACTCGCCGACATCCTCGACGGCGCCCGCACTCTGAGCGGTCTCACGATCGATGCCGACCTCGGTTGGGAATTGCTCTCTGGACTGACCGCCGTCGGCGCCGCTGGCGAAGGCTCAATTTCTGGACGCCTCTTCGCGGATCCCGGCGCAACGGGCCAACGCCGCGCCGCAGGCGCTCGCGCCGCAAAGGGAACTCTCGAGGCAAAGCGCGCCGCGTGGGACGCTCTCGCGCGACCCACGTCCCCCGTTCCCAACGCCGTCCAGTACGAGATCGCCGCAGGGTTTGCGCGCACGATCGACCCCGCGCTGCTGACTCCGCTCGTGGGCAGCCTTCTGGCAGACCTCCGCGGGTACTACGAAGCGAATGAAGGCTTTGTCGGAGCACGAGTAGCACGCCTCGTCTTTCCCGTGTGGGCCGCCGGGCGCGTCGCCGGACTCGACTCATTGCTCGAGAAGTGGCTCGACGACAACGCCGACGCCTCGTCGGTGCTGCTCAAAATCGTGCGCGAAGGCCTCGACGATGTGCGTCGCGCTCTCGCAGCTCAGGCAGTCACGGGGTAGGTTGCCGCGTTGCCGGAGCCTCGCGATCGGGACAACGAACGCCCCATCACGACCTAGGCTCGCGCACCCCTGATCGCGGCAACGAGCCGCTTCATGCGGGGGTGATCGAACAGGTCATCGAGGAGCACAGGCACGCCGTTGCGATCGGTGAGCGGGATCTCCCAATTGGGGTATTCCTGGAATGTACCAGGCACGTTCTGCGCCTTCATGTCACCCACCGCATCGGTGAGGGCCACCCCAGTGAGGAGGCAGGAGGCGCCAAGCACGAGCCTGTGAACCCCTGCGATCACATCCTCATCCTCGAAGTCGGGAATCATCAGATGGCGGTCGAGGAGCAACCCCTTGAGCGCATCGAGCCCCTGCCGCGCTTCCGCACGTGCGGCATCAATGTCGGTAAGCAACCCCAGCTCGGCGCGCAAGTCCACATGGGTTCCCGCAAGCATCATGGCGGTGGGCGGGAGGTCGTGGGTCGTCACCGTAGCGAGCGTTTCGTGTCGATAGTGTTCGGGCGCGGTGAAGCCACCGCCGTCTTGACGCTCGAACCACATGACGGAGGTTCCGAGCACGCCTCGGCTCTTGAGATAGTCACGCACCCAAGGCTCGACCGTGCCCAGGTCCTCGCCAATCACCATCGCGCCGGCGCGGTGCGCCTCGAGCGTCAGGATCCCGATGAGCGTTTCGTGATCGAACTGCACGTACGTGCCGTCCTCCGCGCCGTGCCCCACGGGAATCCACCACTGCCTGAACAGGCCAAGGATGTGGTCAACACGCACGGCACCGGAGTGCTGCACGGCCGCGCGCACCACGTCACGGAACGGAAGGTATGCGGCCGCCTCAAGTGCTCGCGGTTGCCACGGGGGCTGCGACCAGTTCTGGCCCTGCGGGTTAAACGCGTCGGGCGGCGCGCCGACGCTCATGCCAAGGGCCAGCACGCGGTGAAGGCTCCACGCATCGGCGCCCGAGGGATGGACGCCGACGGCGAGGTCGGTCATCACGCCAATCTCCATGCCCGAGTGGAGCGCGGTGGCCTGGGCGTGTGCAGCCTGCTCGTCCGCGATCCACTGCATCCACGCGTGGAACAGCACCCGCTGAGAGTTTTCCTCGCGCCATTCGGAAACTGCAGGCGAAGTTGGCGTCGACAGTTCGTCGGGCCACTGCACGCCCTCATACTCCTCGGAGATGGCCGCCCAGGTCGCGTAGTCCTCGAGAGCCTTGCCGTCGCGCAGGCAGAACGCCTCGAATTGGGCGTCCCTACCGGGCGTACGAGGCGCGGCGAACACCTGCTCGAGCGCTTCCAGCTTCGCCCTCCAACTCTCGTCCCTGTCCAGTAGATCGTCCGTGCCGTTGTGTCGGCTGGGCCGCTCCGACTCCCACTCGATCACCGCGCGCTGTTGCGACGGCACATAGGCGACCTCTGGAATGTCTTCGACGCGGATGTACATGGGGGCCAGGAACCGTCGCGACGATGGCAGGTACGGCGAGGGGCTTAGCGGCGGCACGGCCTCATTGGCATGGAGGGGGTTGATCAAGACAAAGTCGGCCCCTGCCCGAATCTTGGCAAGCGAACACAGGTCCGCAAGGTCTCCCAGATCGCCGATGCCCCACGAGCGCTTCGAACGCAGGGAGTACAGCTGGGTCATGAAGCCCCACGGACGACGCGCCTCGACCGACGGGGAAACCTTGAGCGCCTCGGGTGTGACGACGACGTAGCCGCGCCCGCGTCGGCCAGGGAACGAGGCCTCGACCACGTGCCAGCCGAGGGGCAGATCGTCGGGCACATGGAAGGTTGCCCTCCCAATGGGAACGCCATCGACGATGCGTGGCGAGACGTACACGTCGGCCTGAGTGAGAGGAATCTCGCCGCCTACCTCGAGGCGCAACAACGCGGTGACGGAAGAACCATCGGGCACGTGGATCGCGATATCGCGCGAGGCACCCTCGCGAATGACCGTCACGGGGGGCACGATCCGCTTCCACACGTAGTCCTCAAGCTCGCGCATGGACTGCGCGCACTCCTCATCGGTGTCCGCGTTCATCCCCATCGCGGTCAAAGCGGCCACAATCGCCGAGCGCGAACAGCGCACGTGAGTGCCGTCGATGAGGTGAACGTCCGTGGCGACCCCACACACACGCGCCAGCGTCGCGAGAGCCTCGGATGGAGCAGATTCGTTCGCCACCTCATTCATACGCCTTATCCTGCCAGGTCTTACCCAAAAAGAGGGAGGCCCCGCCGCTGCCCACTACCCTTGATATGTGATGAAACTTATCTTCCCGGCCACCACCAGCGCGGAAACGACGCCTTGGAGGTCGTGGGTTGAGAGCTGGCTCACGGATGCGCCCGAGTGGGTCAGGAACCTCGCGGACTCCTCGATCAGCATCGCCCTCGTCATTCTTGGCACGTTGGTCGTGTGGATTGTCGGCCGTGTGCTGATCCGAGCGGCTACTCGCAGCATCGAGACGGGGTTGCCCTTCCGCCGCCACACACGCGAGGCACTCGAGCGCGCTCGCATCGAAATGAGCCCCATCGACCCTCAAGACGCGCGCCTCGAGGCGGAACGCCGCCGCCAGCGCGCAGGCACCATCCGCACGGTCCTGCAATCCGCCTTGGCCGTGCTGATCCTGGCCATCCTCATGCTGACCGTCCTCGACCTGATCGGGATCAATGTGGCGCCACTGCTCGCGTCGGCGGGAATCGCGGGAGTGGCGCTCGGCTTCGGCGCCCAGTCACTAGTGAAGGACCTGCTAGCCGGCCTCTTCATGCTGATAGAGGACCAATACGGCGTGGGCGATGTGGTGAACCTTGGCGAAGCCTCCGGCCTGGTCGAGGAGGTGGGCCTTCGCTCCACGAGGCTACGAGCCCTCGACGGCACCGTCTGGTACGTGCCCAACGGGGAAATCACCGCGGTCGGCAACATGACCCGCCTCTGGTCGCGCGCCCTCATTGAGGTGAGACTCGGTTACGACACAGACATCGACGCCGCCCGCCAGGCGATGCTCGACGCCGTGACCGCCGCCCGCGAGGCCAACGAGGCTGTCGATGCCGCCATTCTCGATGAGCCCGAGGTGCCAGGAATCGAGGCCTTCGACTACTACGGCGTCGTCGTCAGGCTCATGATTCAGGTGGCTCCCATCAAGCAGTGGGACGTCATGCGTGCCGTGCGCCCGGAGATGCGCCGCATCTTTGCCGAGCGCGGCATCCGCTTGGCCGTGCCCGACAACACCATGCACCTCGACGGGGCACGGCCCACCGACCCGGGCCCCGAGGAACCGTCATGAGCCGAGGACCTTTCATGAGCCGAGGAACCGTCATGAGCAGGGGGATGTTATGACCTCCGAACCCACGCCGGGAATGACGGTGGGTGCAGGGCCCACACAAGAGCACGGGCAGAGCTTCTTCGACGCCGTCGGAGGGCATTCCACATTTGCGCTCATCGTGCGCGCCTTCTACGACGGCGTCGCGGGCGATCCGGTCCTGTCCCCCATGTACCCCGCGCATGACATGGACGGAGCGGTCGAGCGCCTCACGATGTTCCTCGAGCAGTACTGGGGAGGCCCCGAAACCTATTCCGAGCAGCGCGGCCACCCGCGACTGCGCATGCGCCACCAGCCGTTCCATGTGAACCCCGAGGCCCGCGACCACTGGATGACGCTCATGCGTTCCGCGGTCGAGGGCGCTGGACTCTCACCGCTCCACGAGGTCACGCTGCTCGACTACCTCGAGCGCGCCGCGCACTCGATGATCAACACCTTTGAGCCGACTCCTCCTCCTGGACCTCCGGCACGCTAGCCCGCTGATGCGTAGTGTGCGATGGTCTCGCGCTACTCAAGATAGCCTCGGGTTATGGAGCACGTAGAAGACGTATGGGCCGACGAGTCGGTCGCGGCAGGGCTGAGCGCTCTCGATCTGCGCCGGGTCGACGAGATGGTATTCGAGGGCGATTCACTGCCGATGCCAGGCGGAAGAGTCTTTGGCGGTCAGGTGCTCGCGCAGGCCATCCTTGCCGCGGGCTACACCGTCGAGGACGGGCGCATCGTGCACTCAATGCACGGCTACTTTCTGCGACCGGGCGACGCGAGCAAACCGATTCGCTTTGAGGTCGAGCTGCTGCGTGATGGGCGCTCCTTTTCCGCGCGCCGCACCCACGCCTATCAAGGCGACAAGCCGATCCTGTCGATGATCGCATCGTTCCAAGAAGCACAGGAGGGGCCCGAGCACTCGGTGCGCATGCCCGAGGTGCCGCCGCCGGACGACCTCCCCTCGGGGATCGACGTGCTCAGCCCGTACGCGGGACACCCCAATGCAGACTTCTGGCTCACGTCGGCCCCGTTCGACGTGCGCCACGTCGAGGGGTCGATCTTTGTCACCCCGGACGCCTCCCCCAAGCCCTACCAGACCGCATGGATGCGGGTGCGACGCCCACTCGAGGTGAGCGACCTCATGCACAAGGCCCTCATCGCGTTTGGCTCCGACAACGTGATCCTCGAGCCCGCCCTGCGCCGCCACGGCGTTTCATGGGCCACGCAGGGCCTCGGAGTCGCAAGCCTCGACCACGCGATGTGGTGGCACCGCCCCGCGCGCGCCGACGAATGGCTCCTCTTTGTGCAGGACGCACCGTCCGCTCAGGGCGGCCGCGGAATATGCGGATCCTGGGTCTTTAGCGAGGACGGAAGACTGGTCGCTTCGGTGGCCCAAGAGGGCATGTTGCGCATGCCTCACTCTGAAAACTAGGCAATCTACCAGGAACATTAGGCGACTGGCGGATATCTTGCTACCGTGGTGACGTTGCCTTGTTGAATCGTTTGACGGTTCCGAGGCGGTACAGACAAGCCCAGGTCGCTGCACTTCGCTCCATTGCGAGGGTGCCTTCTTCCTGGCTGCGCAGGCTCCGCCAATCGGAGCTGCGGGTCCGTGATTGCCGTCCGACGGCTGCGAATCCTTCGCGGTCAGGTGCGACCGTAATGTGAGTGCGCTTTCGAGCAGCTCCCCTTGAGGACCACATGACGGACACCATCGCATTGAAGGCCGACGGCCTGTTCAAAGTATTTGGCAAGCATGCGGATTCTGCTGTGCGAAAGCTGCGCTCAGGTACCGCACGCGACGCCCTCCCCGGCGGGGCAACCGCCGCAGTGATCGACGCTTCTTTCGAGGTCAAGGCTGGCGAGATCTTCGTCGTCATGGGCCTCTCCGGTTCCGGCAAGTCCACCCTGATCCGCATGCTCAACGGCCTCCACGAGGTCACATCAGGCACCGTCACGATCGGTGAGGACGACCAGGTGACCGGCGCCTCGATCAAGGAGCTGCGCGACATCCGCCGCAAGCGCATGTCGATGGTGTTCCAGCACTTCGCCCTTCTCCCCCACCGCACCGTGATCGATAACGTCGCTTACGGACTCGAGATCCAGGGGATGCCGCGCGCCGAGCGCGAGGCGAAGGCCCGCGAGATTACCCAGGTGGTTGGACTCGCAGGGTGGGAAGACAAGCACCCGAGCGAGCTTTCGGGCGGAATGCAGCAGCGCGTGGGCCTCGCCCGCGCCCTCGCCGCAGATACCCCGATCCTGCTCATGGACGAGGCCTTCTCGGCGCTCGACCCGCTCATCAGGCGCGAGATGCAGGAGCAACTGCTCGAACTGCAGTCGACCTTGGGCAAGACCATCATCTTCATCACGCACGACCTCAACGAGGCGATGTTCCTAGGTGACCGCATCGCTGTGATGCGCGATGGTCGCATCGTCCAGATCGGCACTCCTGAGGAGATCCTCACGGATCCGGCGAACGACTACGTCGAGCAGTTTGTTCAGGACGTGGATCGGACGCGCGTGCTCACCGCAGAGTCGGTCATGCGCAAGCCCCGCGCCGTGGTGCACCCGTGGGCGGGCCCCCACGGTGCGCTCAGGACGATGCGAGACGAGCAGCTTTCAGCCGTCTACGTGGTCAACCGCAACCGCACGCTCGTGGGTTGGGTCACCGACCGCGACGCGATCGACCTGGTGCGCAAGGGCGAGACCGACCTCAAGAGCATCATTCGTCTGGACCACGGTGCTGTGCCGCAGAGCACCTTCCTGTCAGAACTGTTCATCCCCGCAATCGAATCCGAGCTTCCCCTCGGCGTTGTCGACGAAAAGGACCGCTTGGTGGGCGTCGTCCCCCGCGTGACCCTGCTCGCCGCTCTCGGCGGCACGTCAGGCGCCGAGGCCCAAGAAGGCTCACGCCCCGACCCGCTACCCACCGAGGTAGTTGACGAGGCCCTGGATGCCGCCGTCGAAACGGGTTCCATCGAAAGCCAGGGGGGCAAGTAATGGACTTCCGCATCGATTTTGGCGACTGGATCGAATCCGGCCTCACGTGGGTCGAGGACAATCTTGATTGGCTCTTTGGCTTCCTCAAGGTTCTGTACCAAGCCCTATACGACGGTATCGATTGGGTGTTCACCACCCCGTCGGCCGTCGTCGTCATCGTGGTGGTTGCGCTTCTCGCCTACTTGGCGCGCGGTTGGAAGTTTGGACTCGGCACCGCGCTGGGCCTGCTCTTCATTGTCGGCGTGAACCAATGGGACAACGCTATGGACTCCCTGTCGCTGGTCATCGTGTCAGCACTCTTCGCGATCATCATTTCGGTTCCGCTTGGCATCTGGGCCGCCCGCAACAGCACCGTCTCGACAATCGTGAAGCCCATCATGGACTTCCTGCAGACCATGCCCGCGTTCGTCTATCTCATCCCGGCGATCGCGCTGTTCCGCATCGGCGTGCCTCCAGGAATCTTCGCGACCATCCTGTTCGCGCTCGCCCCCGGGGTACGCCTCACTGAGCTCGGCATCCGCGGCGTTGACAAGGAAGTAGTCGAGGCCGGTCAGGCCTTTGGCGCCTCCCCGTCGCGCATCCTGCGCCAGATCCAGCTGCCTCTTGCGATGCCGTCCATCATGGCCGGCATCAACCAGATCATCATGCTGTCCCTCTCGATGGTCGTCATCGCCGGCCTGGTGGGCGCGGGCGGTCTCGGTGGCGACGTCACCAAGTCGCTGAGCGCGCTCGACACGTCGCTTGGCGTCGAGGCCGGAATGGCCGTGGTGATCCTCGCGATCATCCTGGACCGTTTCACCGGTTCCTTCGGCAACAAGCGAATGAAGAGCCTCATGGGCAAGTGGTTCGCCAGGCTTCCCGGTGGAGGCGCCGCACCCGGCGACTCGACCGAGGGCAAGACCGTTGACCAGATCAGGACCGAGAACCGCGCCGTCAAGCAAACGGGACTCGCCGGCTAACCCCCAACAAACCTCGCGACCGCTGCATTTTGGCGGTCGCCCGCACCGGCCGAACCGAATCTGGCCTTGGTGCAAGGGCGCAGGGAGATTCCCTGTGCATGGAAAGGACATACTTAATATGAAGATGCGCTATTCCGCGCTCCTCGCCACTGCGGCGGCCGCAAGCCTCGTACTCGCTGGCTGCTCATCGACCGACGAGGCCGACCCGACCACGTCCGCCACCGGCGGCGCGGACGTTCCCGCTGCGGGCGGCGACATCACCATGGCCGTTTTCAACGGCTGGGACGAGTCGCTTGCCACGTCGCTTCTGTGGGAGAACATTCTTGACTCCAAGGGCTACAACGTCACGCTTGAGTATGCAGACCCCGCTCCCGTGTTCCAGGCAGTTGCCGATGGCGACTATGACCTGGTGACCGACGTGTGGGCCCCCGCGACTCACGAGGAGTACCTCAAGACGTACGGCGACGAGATCGTCAAGGTCGGCGTTTGGTTTGACGAGGCTTCGCTGACTGTCGTCGTGAACGCCGACGCCCCGATCGACTCGCTCGCCGAGCTGGCTGACAACGCGGACGCCTTTGGGAACCGCATCGTCGGCATCGAGCCCGGTGCCGGCCTCACCAAGCGCATGGAGGACCCGGACGACGGTGTTATCACGACCTATGGCCTCGAGGGCATGGAATTCCTGACCTCGTCGACCCCTGCCATGTTGGCGGAACTCGACACCGCGATGGCGAACGGCGAGAACATTGCCGTCACGCTGTGGGAGCCCCACTGGGTCTACGGCAAGTACGACGTCAAGAACCTCACGGACCCCGAGGGCACCCTCGGAACCGCCGAGCAGCTCACCACCTACTCACGCCTCGGCTTTGCCGATGACTTCCCTGAGGTCAACGCGTGGCTGGCAGCCTTCACGATCGACGGACCCCTGCTGGCCGACCTGGAGAACAACCTCCAGGCCGCCGATGGCGAAGCCGACTACGCAGGCATCGTGAACGACTGGATCGTCGCGAACCAGGAATGGGTTGACTCGCTCACCGCGTAGTCTCTCCACTTCTTACGGCTCAACTGCTGTAAACGACGGAGCGCCGGTCACCTTCGGGTGGCCGGCGCTTCGTCGTCTCTAGTACGGGCCCGCGGTCGCTGCTAGTGTGGCGGCGAACTCACTAGGGAGCGACATGTCTGCACGCACCAAACAGTCCACCGGCAAGCCGCGCGAGCAGTTCTCCGGACAGACTGGCTTCATCCTGTCGGCCATTGGCTCCGCTGTGGGCCTGGGCAATATCTGGCGCTTCCCTGGAGTGGCTTACGAGAACGGCGGCGGCGCGTTCCTGGTCCCCTACCTTGTGGCGCTGGTGACAGCGGGTATCCCCATCCTCCTTCTCGACTACGCGATCGGCCATCGCTTTCGCGGTGCGGCCCCCACCGCGCTGCGGCGCCTAGGCGGACGCTTTGGCCGCTGGACGGAGTCGCTCGGCTGGTTCCAAGTCGCCCTGTCCTTTGTGATCGCCCTGTACTACACGGCCATCATCGGCTGGGCGCTCAGCTACTTCTTCTTCTCGTTCGACCTGCGCTGGGGCGACGACCCTGCCGGCTTTCTGATGGGCGACTACCTTCAGCGGTCAGAAGAGATATCCCTCACGGGCGATATTGTCCCAGCAGTGGCCATTCCCCTCGCGATCGTGTGGGTTGCCGCGATCGCCGTGCTCGCGCTCGGCGTGACCAAGGGTCTCGAACGCGTCAACGTCGTCGTCATGCCCCTTCTCGCCCTGACGTTCGGCGCCGTGGTGGTGCGCGCCCTGTTCCTCCCTGGTGCCGCCGACGGCCTGAACGCCTTCTTCACCCCCGACTGGGCGGCCCTCTCGGATCCAGGCGTATGGATCGCCGCGTACGGCCAGATCTTCTTCTCGCTGTCGATCGCGTTCGGCATCATGATCACGTACGCCTCCTACCGACGCCGCCGCGCCAACCTCACTGGCCCAGGACTGGTGGTGGCCTTTGCCAACTCGTCATTCGAGCTCATGGCGGGCATCGGCGTGTTCGCGACGCTCGGCTTCTTCGCCTTCCAGCAGGGAATCCCCGTTGCCGAACTCGACACCATCTCCGGCATCGGGTTGTCCTTCATCACCTTCCCCGCGATCCTGTCGCAGATGCCAGGAGGGGCCGCCGTCGGGGCCCTATTCTTTGGCACGCTCACGCTCGCGGGCTTCACGTCGCTATTGTCGATTCTGCAGGTGACCTCGGCGGCCGTGCAGGAGAAGTTCGGATTCACGCCTCGCTCGGGTGCGTTGGCGATCGGAACCGTCTCTGCGCTTCTGTCGTTCGCGCTGTTCTCCACCACGTCCGGCCTCTACGCGCTGGACGCGACTGACCACTGGATCAACACGATCGGTGTGGTCGCCTCTGCCGTGATCATGTCGGTGGTCACCGTGTGGGTGCTACGCCGTGGGCCAGAACTGTTGCACCACCTCAACATTGTGTCGACCATCAAGGTCGGACGGGTGTGGATGGCCCTGGTCGGGATCGTGGTGCCTGCCGTGCTCGGCTACATGCTCGTGAGCGCCATCGTGACGGTGGCGACCGATGGTTACGAGGGCTACCCGACCGGGTTCCTGCTCGTGATGGGCTGGGGCTCACTCATCGCCGTCGGTGTGATCGCCGCGGTGGCGACGGCACTACCGTGGCGCCGCAACAAGCACGACATCGAGGCATGGCCGCCCTACCCCGCGGTCGACGCAGTCGCTGCACCTGCCGCAGTCGCCGCAACGGAGGAGAACTGACATGACCCCCACCGCCATCACGCTTTTCGTCGTCGCTGCCCTCCTGGTGTGGGGCGGACTCATCGCGAGCACCATTCACCTCATCAGACACCCCGACGTGTCCGCGTACCCCGCCGGCGGCGAGGACGACGAACGCCCCGAGCACGCCGTTATCGTCCACGACACCTGATCATCGTCGAGGACATCTGAGACGCAAGAGCGCCGGTCACCCTAGGGTGGCCGGCGCTTTTACGTGTGCGCGTGCTAGTCGCGCGTGAGCTTGCGGTACGTCACGCGGTGCGGGCGCGCGGCGTCGGCGCCCAATCGCGAGATCTTGTTCTCCTCGTACGACGCGAAGTTGCCCTCGAACCAGTACCACGCAGCGGGGTTCTCCTCGGTGCCTTCGTACGCCAGGATGTGGGTCACGACACGGTCGAGGAACCACCGGTCGTGCGAGACCACCACGGCGCAGCCGGGGAACTCGAGCAGCGCGTTCTCAAGTGATCCAAGCGTCTCGACGTCGAGGTCGTTGGTGGGCTCATCGAGAAGCAGGACGTTGCCGCCCTCCTTGAGCGTGAGCGCGAGGTTCAGACGATTGCGCTCGCCACCCGAGAGGATCCCTGCGGGCTTCTGCTGGTCGGGGCCCTTGAACCCGAACGCGCCGACGTAGGCGCGCGAAGGCATCTCGACGTTGCCCACTTTGATGTAGTCGAGGCCGTCCGAGACGACCTCCCACAGCGTCTTGGTGGGGTCGATGCCGCCACGGCCCTGATCGACGTACGAGACCTTGACCGTGTCGCCGATCTTGAGCTCACCCTCGTCGAGCGGCTCGAGGCCCACGATCGTCTTGAACAGCGTCGTCTTACCCACGCCGTTGGGCCCGATGACGCCCACGATGCCGTTGCGCGGCAGCGTGAACGACAACCCGTCGATAAGCGTGCGCTCGCCAAAGCCCTTCTTGAGGTTCTTGGCCTCGAGCACCAGACTGCCAAGGCGCGGGCCTGGCGGAATCTGGATCTCTTCGAAGTCGAGCTTCTTGGTGCGGTCCGCCTCGGCGGCCATCTCCTCGTAGCGGCTCAGGCGTGCCTTCGACTTGGTCTGGCGGCCCTTCGCGTTCGAGCGCACCCAGTCGAGCTCATCCTTAAGTCGCTTCTGAAGCTTCTGGTCCTTCTTGCCCTGCACCGCGAGACGTTCCTGCTTCTTCTCGAGATAGGTCGAGTAGTTGCCCTCATAGGGGTACGCGCGACCGCGGTCGAGTTCGAGAATCCATTCGGCGACGTTGTCGAGGAAGTACCTATCGTGAGTCACGGCGAGCACGGCGCCCGTGTACTTGGAGAGGTGCTGCTCGAGCCACAGGACCGATTCGGCGTCGAGGTGGTTGGTGGGCTCATCGAGGAGGAGCAGGTCGGGCTTCTGAAGCAACAACTTGCACAGCGCCACACGGCGGCGCTCGCCTCCCGAGAGGTTGGTGACGGGCGAGTCGCCAGGAGGGCAACGCAGCGCGTCCATCGCCTGCTCGAGCTGGGCGTCGAGGTCCCACGCATCTGCGTGGTCCAGGTACTCCTGGAGGTTGCCCATCTCGGCCAGCAGGGTGTCGTAATCCGCATCGGGCTTCGACATCTCGTCGCTGATCTCGTTGAAGCGCATGAGCTTGGCCATCGTCTCGCCCGCGCCCTCTTGGACGTTGCCGAGCACGGTCTTGTCCTCGTTGAGCTCTGGCTCCTGCATGAGGATGCCGACGGAGTACCCGTCGCTCAGCTTCGCCTCACCATTGGAGGCATGCTCGAGCCCCGCCATAATCTTGAGGACCGTCGACTTGCCGGCGCCGTTGGGCCCCACCACGCCGATCTTGGCGCCCGGCATGAACGACAACGTGACGTCATCGAGGATGACCTTATCGCCGTGCGCCTTGCGCGCCTTGTACATGGTGTAAATAAACTCAGCCACTGCCACTCCGTCTACATCGTCGAGGCGGCGTGAGCCGCCGGAACCGCTCCCCAGCCTACGCGGTCGACGGACGGCCCACACCAGCGCGCGGGGGCTCGCTCGCGCCGGGCCTAGGCCGCGACGGACTCCTCCTCGCTTGGCAGCTCCACCTCGCCGTCGACATCGCCTACAGGGATCTCGTCCCCTGCGTCGGCCTCATCCACCTCAGGCTCAGGCGCGGCATCACCGAGGCTCGCGTCACCGGTGGCGCGCGTGAACACCGCCACACCCTTGGTGAGGTCATGGCCCACGCTCGAGGCGTCGATGACGAGGTCCGTGCGCGGGCCCGCATCGGCGTCCCATTGATGTGTGCGCAAACGCCCACACACGACCACGGGCTGCCCCTTATCGATCGAGTTCATCACGGTGATCGCCGCGTTGCGGAACGTCCGCACGGTGAACCACTCGGTGTTTCCGTCGACCCATACGCCCTTGTCGCGATCGAAGTATCTGCTGGTCGACGCGAGCCTGAAACTCGTGAGCCTGGTTCCCGTGGGCCCCACCACGTGTCGCGGCGGAGTCGCCACCCATCCGGTTACGGTCATCGTCAAGTCGTTCATTGCTTCCTCCCTGTGGACCCGCACTCGCGGCGCCCTACTGCCAGGGTCAACGACGTGGCACAGCCGCGGTCGGTCATGAGCAAACGGAGGAGGACGCCTTCACGATCTCTCGCCTGGGGACGACAACGGCGACGAACGGACCGCGACTACGCGAGCTCGGTCAGTTCGTCGAGATTTCGGTAGGCCTCGTGAATCATCGTGGTGGGCGCAATCACGTGCGGCGTCACGGTTGCACGAATCGCGGCCCTGCCAGTGTCACGCGTGGACTGGCGCGCCGAGCGGCCCTTCAGTGCGCGCGACCACAGGCCTCGCACTCCCGCCGGGGGCAAGACCTCTGGCCACTCGACCGAGGCCAGCGCGAGTTCGATCTCCTCGGCGAGCTGCTGGGCGGGGAGCAACGCGTCGTCCATGACGAGGCGCCACGCGACGGGCAATCCCGCCGTGGCCGCGTCTATCCACTCGAGACGCACCTGCGCGACCGCAGCGAGCGACGCACTGAGTCGTTCGGAAAGGACTCCGGGATGCCCCGCTGCAATGGCTGCCGCCGCGTCGGCACGCGCCTCGACGCCCGCCGCCCTGGCGAGCGCGCCCACTAGGCCCTCAATGTCGGGAACGACGGGGTCTGCGTCGCGGGCCAACGCCCCTTCAAGGACGCGCCCTGCGGCCACGAGGTCGGCCCGCACGGCCTCGGCTGCGACCGAGCGAGTGGCCGCCGCCGCCGCGATCTCGCCACGCAATGAGGCGACGCCTCGACCCGTGCGCGCGCTCGTAAGCATCACAGGCGCATCGGCGATGCCCTCGACCTTGACCAGTTTGGCTAGGTCCTCGGCCACAGCCTGCTGGTCGTCCTTGCTCAACCTGTCGGTGTGATTGAGCACAATCAGTGATGGCTGACCGTGGTCAGATGCGACTTTGAGGTACGCGGAATGGAGGGCATGGTCCGCATACTTTTGCGGGTCTACCACCCACACGATGAGATCGGCCAGGGGAACGACGCGGTCGACCGTCGCGCGGTTTTCCTCGCTGATCGAGTCATGGTCCGGCAGGTCTAACAGCACGACGCCGTGCATATCAACCGACGGTTCAAGCGTCAGCCGGCGCGCCTTGTCAACACCAAGCCACTCGAGCAGTTCCTCTGCGGGACCCCACGAGGCCGACATCACTGCCGACGTCGTGGGCCTGGCGACGCCCGGAACCGCGAACTCGGTGCCTACCAGCGCGTTAAAGAGGCTCGACTTACCGGACCCCGTTCCTCCCGCAAGCGCAACGATCGTGTTGCCGACACCCAAGGCGAGGCGTTGTTCACACCTCTCGATCGTGCGAAAGACCGTGTCGCGCACGGCGGGATCGATCGCATCCGCCGCCCACTCCATCGAGGCGTGAAGGCGCTGAACACGCTCCTTGAGCCGCGACGTCTCTGTCCGCGGCGGCAATTCATTGAAAGTAGGGCTCACAGGAGCGCCCTCAGCTCCGCCCGGCGCAAACGCACCTTCGACGACGCGTCGGGGACGAGCGACACGACGTCCGTGGGCTTCATCATGTCGAGCGCCTCTTTGCTGATGACGGCGTGCCGCGCGACAGTGAGCTGCTCACGCGCCTTGATCATCGCCGATGTTCCCGTTTCGTGTGTGAGCACGGCGAGCGCGCCCGCGGCTTTGTCGACGCCCACTGCGGCCGATGCGAGAGTCAAGCCGAGTCCCGCCTCGCCGACCACCGATTGTCCCGCGCGTGCGCCCGGAAGCTCCGCAGCGAGCGAAGCGCATGCGTCCACCCAGGTCCGTGCGGCATCGGCCGCGCGGCGTTCGCGCGCTTCACGCGCGTCTCGCGGATCACGCTGCTGCGTCAGCCACTGGCCCACGCCTCCTTCCGCCTTCGAAAGTGACTCCGTCATCTTCGCTGTCGCTGTCGAAGCAGCGTGCGAAAGGGAGGCTTCGACGGCCGCCACTAGATCGGCCCTAATCTCGCCGAGGGCCGCGTCGCGCGCCTCGCGCGCGCTGCGCCGTTTGACCCACAAAGAGTTCTTCAGCCGAAACATCGGGCCCTTCTCGGTCGATGCTTGGCTCCACCGCGCCTCGACCGGCCCCGCACCGATCGCGAGGTACCAGTCGGGCCCGCCCTCGACCTCTGCCTGGGCTGCGCAGCGACGCACCTCGGAACGCACGTCCTTGGCGGCCGCGGCCTGATCGTCCATATGCTCGGCGATCTGCTCGAGCCAATCCTTCATCGCGGCGATGCCACCGTGAAGAGTCCGTTCCACAATCGTGTTGGCGGAGGCTGCAGCGACGGTGTCGAGCCAACGCCCGAGCCCGCCAACGACGTCACGCGGAATGTCGACACTGTCGTTTTCCGGGATCACGAAGAGCGGGAGGGTTTCGAGCCTCTCGTCGGCGAGCCTGGACACGAGCTCCCGCCGTACTTGTGCCGCCACATCTGGCGTCACCCTGTTGAGCACCACTGCCACGGAGGCACCACGATCCGTGGCCTTGCGCAAGGCGTTCCAGGGAATCGCGTCGCCGTACCGAGCGGGCGTGGTCACAAAGATCCAGAGGTCCGCAGCCTCGAGCAGGTCCTCTGCCACTTCGCGGTTCTCTCCCCTGACGCTGTCAAGGTCTGGGCTGTCGACGATCGCGAGACCACGCGGCACCACCTCGGTGGGATGGGTGGTCGCACGCCTTGCGACCTCGTCGAGGACCGCACCGTCAAGCGGATGGTGAAACAGGTGTGGCACCTTGGTCGTGGGTCGCAGGACGCCCGATGCGGTGAGTTCCTCGCCAAGGAGTGCGTTCACGACGGTCGACTTGCCCGCACCCGTGGGGCCTCCCACGATCACGATCGCGGGCGAGGATTCCTCGCGAACCCTCGGAATGAGGTGGTGGTCGAGTTGGTCGAGCATCCGCTCGACGAGCGCATGTGCCTCGCCGTCACGGCCAGTGGGCAGCGGCAGTTCGACCAAGGAGATCACGCGTCGCGTGTCCGTGAGCGCGTCAAGAAGCGCCCCCGGGTACGACCACGTCTTGATCGGCCTAAAGTCCATGGTGCTAGCCTGCCTCCTCGCCGCTTTGGCATGAGGCTACCGCGCCGACAGTAGGGCAAACGCCCTCTTTGCCGCGTTTTCTTGCCGATGCGCAGTACCCGAGGGAAAGCCTATTCCTCGCTCGCCGCCGCGAACTCGGCAAATCGCCCACGGCGACCTTCGCCGCTTGACGACACCACGACCGTATTGCGCCCGAGGCGCTTGGCTTCGAGCATCGAATCATCCGCCCTCTTGACGAGAGTCTCGGGGGTATCGCCCGCGATGCTGACCGCCACCCCTATGGACACGGTAATCCGGAGAGCGATGCCTGCGTCGACCACGCTCGTCTGGGCAACTGCGGCGCGCACCCGATCGGCCAGTTCGTCGACCTCTCGGGAGGACGACTTTCGCATCACTACCAAGAACTCATCGCCGCCAAGGCGACCCACCTCGCCGTCATCCGCCACGACGGCCGTGAGCGTGTGCGCGATGGTCTTGATCACCTCGTCACCAAATGCGTGGCCGTGATTATCGTTCACGGTCTTGAAGCGGTCGATGTCGAGAGCAAGGACGGCAATCTCTGCCGTATCTGCACCTTCGGCCCCATTGAGGCCCTCAGTGAGAATCCGCTCCAGAAGACGTCGGTTCCCCAGCCCCGTGAGGTGGTCAGTGATGGCGAGTTTCTCGGCGATGCGCAGACGCCCCTCGGCCTCGGTCGCGTGCGAGTCATCCGTGAACGTCTCGACGGCACCCGTGATCGTGCCTGTTTCGTCTCTGAGGGCACGAGCTGTCACATGCACGGGTACGAGATGCCCTTCTGCGTGATGCGCGTAGCACCGGATGTCACGGTCGACTCCATCGCTCATGGTCCTGAGGAGCGGACAACGACTTCCGCACAGCCCTTCGCCGTGTTCGTCGACATGGTTGAGCAATCCGTCGCCGCAGAAGCGGCCGAGCGCCTGCTGAGCGCTATACCCCGTGATGCGCTCGGCAGACGCGTTCCAGTACGAGATGACCCGCTTGCGGTCGACCAGGTACAGCCCCTCGGCCATGGTGTCTAGCAGGTCGGAGGGGTTCACGTCGTGAACCATCGGCACTCTCCCGTCTCAGGCCGCATCGAACACGCGTCTCCCCAGCAAAGGGCCGCGCCACCCCCACCAGGTTTCCACAGTCCCTTTCGGCTCTGGTGACCCGATTGAGACGGGACCCTAGTCCCGCCCGGCGATGCCCACCAAGAGGTCGCTTAGCCGGGTAGCCTATCTGAGGACGATGATCGAACCCGCGCTCCTTCTCGGGGCGCGCACGGGGTGACATCGCGCCAGTCCAGCCCTCGTAGCTCAGATGGATAGAGCATCGGACTTCTAATCCGGCGGTCGCAGGTTCGAATCCTGCCGGGGGCACTTTCTACTGAGGCGCACCGCGCCTGTGTTCAGCGGTTTCTCGATGCTGGTGCGCGGAGCCGAACACACACGGCGATACGCCGATGTCGATCGAGGTCTCACTCCTCACCAGAAAATCGATCGATCGCTCAGCGTCGACGAGGAGTCACCACCAACGCCGCGTCATCGCCATCCCCGTCGGCCTCAAAATCCGTCCACGAGCGCCTCAATCCATCAGTCAACGCCAAGAGTTCCAGCCCACCACGGATGCCGGTCGTCGTGGTGGCCCGCCTGCACTCGCGCGGCCGCAATCTGCACCTTCGATGGGAGCCGCGATGGGAGCCGCGATGGGTGCCATCGAAGCATTGGCCTGCGCAACCGGCGCCACCTACCGCCCGCGTTGCGCATGCGGCAGCGAGATCTCCGCCAGGGCTTGCGGCGTAAGTGCGTGCGTCGACATCGACAGACCAATGAGTACCGCGTAGTAACCGGTCGAATTCGAGAGGTGCCAGCGCCAGCCCGCTTGACTCCGGGAAGTTCGGCCATGCGCCACTCCGATCACGGAGCCACTCGCAAGGGGAGACCTCCTTCGTTCGCCACGGGACCGTGACCGTGACCCCACTCTGGGCCATACGGCCATCTGCGGCAAGCGAAAATCTCACAAACCAGGGACCTCGGGCCCAATGAGCGCAGTCTTCCATGTGCTTGTCGGCTGTCTGTGGCACCGTTCCTCCCGTGCCGCGAGTTGAACCTTCACGCGAGAACGCCACGTGCCGATGAGGCCCGCAGAGCCTGGCTGGGGAGCCTGGCACTCGCCGGGTGCGCATGGGGAACACGCCCGCCAAGCCGTATCCGAGCAAGTGACAGAACGACAAGGACCAAGTCAATGATCAACTTGAATAGCATTCGGCTCACGCTGACCACCAAGATTCTGGGGGCCGTTGGAGTCGCCGTCGTCCTCGGCGCCACGGTGAATGTGCTCTCCGTCGTCCAGCTTCGCCACGAGCAGGCCCAAACAGCGAACATCGTGACGCAGCAGGAAGCGGTAAGCAATGCGCTCCTCGATCTACAGAACTCGCTGTGGAGTTCTCGCAACAACGGCTCCGTTGTCGGCGCCTACCCCGAGAACATGCGCGCAGATCGAATGGCCAAGCTCGAGGAGTCGTACGCGGCCTTCGAGGCCTCATTCGTGTCCTTCCAACAGGTCTACAAGGAGCAGTTCGGCAAGGACCCCGCCGGTGTGGCAGAGCTCAATGTGGCGTGGGCCGAGTACCGGGACAATGTTGAGAACGTGTTGCTGCCCTACGCGGTAGAAGGCGACCAAGAGGCGTTCGCCAATGAGCGAGACACCACAACGGTGGACGTAGGAGCCAGGTTTGTCGCAACGCTCACGACATTCACAGACGGGGTAAACGCCGAACTCCGTGCGAGTTCTGATACCGCTGCAAGCGAGGCCTCGCGGGCCGAGCTCCTGCTCACGGTCCTCATGGTCATCGGTGTAGTCGCGGCGACGCTCGTGGGCTTGATTGTGTCCCGCCGAATCCGCCGGTCCGTCAGATCGGTGCAAACGGCCCTCACCGCACTCGCGGGAAACGACCTGACAGTCGAGGCCCACGTGACCGATAACGACGAGGTGGGTGACATGGCGGCCGCACTGTCGTCCGCCCAAGCGTCGCTGCGCGCGACGATCGCGAACGTCAGCGAGTCGGCGGATACCCTCGCCACGACCGCAGGCGACCTTTCAGAGGCGAGTGCCGAGGTAGCCCTCGGCGCCGAGTCAAAGTCGAGCGAGGCCGCCACCGCCAAGGAGGCCGCCGGCGAGGTCAGCCGCAATATCGAAGGAATCGCATCGGGCGCGGAGCAGATGAGCGCGTCGATCCGCGAGATCTCGAAGAACGCGAACGACGCGGCAAAGGTCGCGTCCGAGGCCACACACGTTGCGGAAGCGACGAGGGTCCAGGTCGCCAAACTCGGCGTCTCCAGCGTCGAGATCGGCAACGTCGTCAAGGTCATCACGACCATCGCGGAACAGACCAACCTGCTCGCGCTCAATGCCACGATCGAGGCGGCTAGGGCTGGCGAGGCGGGCAAGGGCTTTGCGGTTGTTGCGGGCGAGGTCAAGGAGCTCGCCCAAGAGACGGCCCGTGCCACGGAGGACATCGCTCACCGCGTCGAGGCCATCCAACTTGATACGGCAGGGGCCGTCGAGGCGATCAGCCACATCGCCGACATTGTGCAGCAGATCAACGACTTCCAACTGACCATTAGCTCCGCGGTGGAGGAGCAGACCGCGACCACGAACGAAATGTCACGCGGCGTCAGTGAGGCGGCTGACGGCGCAGGGCGCATCGCGGGCATCGCGTCGAGCGTCGCCGACTCGGCCGTCGATTCGTCGATGGTGCTCATGCAGATCAGCCAAGCCGTCGCCGAACTCGCGAACCTCTCAGGTGACCTCCGCTCCAAGGTCGAAGCTTTCCAGGTCTAGAGCCCACGTCAGGCTCGCTTTGCGGCTCTCGGTTCGACGGGCTTTGTCGACGACCTCTCGATGAGTTCAGTGGGCAGAGGCGTGTCGGAAGTTCCCTCGTCGGACTCCTCGAGTGCGACGAGGATCTTCTGCATCATCATCTTGCCGAGCGCTTCGAAGTCCTGTCGCACCGTCGTCAACGGTGGGTCGAGGTAGCCGGCTTCGGGGATGTCGTCGAAGCCAACGATGCTCACGTCGTCGGGCACCTTGATGCCCCGACGGCGCAGCGCGGACAAGAGGCCGATCGCCATCTGATCATTCCCCACAAAAATCCCTGCGCCCGGAGGGACGTCCAGGTCAACTCCGATTCGGTACCCGCTCGCGGCCGTCCAGTCCCCATAGTGGGGTTCGGCAATCCCGAGGCCGCGCTCGATGAGTTCATCCTTCCACCCACGAATCCGCTCGGCAGCGTCGGCCGCCCTGACGGGACCAGCAATGTGGATGATGCGTGTGTGGCCAAGCTCGGCGAGGTGCCTGACGGCCGCGCGCGCTCCCCTGTACTGGTCGATCGAGACGAAGTGCGGTCCGCGCCTTGCGGCCGAGGCCGCCGCGACCATGGGAATCGCCAAGTCGAGCCCCCTGACGAGTTCAAGAACCGCCAGGTCGGTCACCACGATCGCCAACGCGTCGACTCGCTGGCGCAGGAGCGCCTCTACGGACGCCCTCACCGCGGCGGGGTCGCCGTCGATCGTGCTGACGGTGTCGACGCTGTACCTGGCCGCCCTCGCCGCGAGGTTGAAGTGCATCGCGATCGACGAGGGGCCGAAGTCGACAGCGGCTGGCGTGATGAGGCCGATGGTGCGGGTGCGTCGTGTGACGAGCGCGCGGGCGGCAGGAGACGGGCTGTAGCGCAACTGCGCCATGGCCTTCTCGACCCGCTCCTGAGTGGCTGGCCTGACGTTTGGAAGCCCGTTGAGGACCCTCGATACCGTCTGGTGAGAGACGCCAGCGAGGCGCGCCACATCGAAGATGTTGGCTGCCCTCTGGGGCTCCTGCTTTGCCACGTCTTACTCTCCTCAGGCTTCCGACGACGCGGGATGAGCCACGAGGGCAAGCACAGACTCCACGGTCAGCGTGCCCGAGGTGACCGTGTCGACAATGCGGGCGTCTCGCAGAATCGCGACGCGATCGCTGACGCGGAGCACTTCCTCGAGCTCGGCTGAGATGAACACTACCGATAGTCCGTTGCCCGCGAGTTCCGAGACCATGTTTTGGATCTCGACCTTCGCTCCAACGTCGATGCCCCGCGTGGGCTCGTCGAGAACGAGGACCCTCGGCGACAGCGCCAGCAGACGCGCGAGCATGACCTTCTGCTGGTTGCCGCCCGATAGCGTCCCCACGGGCCTGTCTAGATCCGTCTGCTTAATGCCGAGCGCATCCGCCCAGCTCGCGGCGAGTTCTCGCTGGCGCTCAGGTTTGATGCGCCGGAAGGCGCCCCTCTGCGCCTGGAGAGCCAGGGTGATGTTGTCGACGACGCTGAGGTCACCAAGGAGCCCCTCCGCGCGACGGTTCTCCGAGGAGTAAACGACGCCAAGCGACAGCGCCTTGCGGGGCGAGTCGAGCTTCACAGGCCTGCCCTCGATGTGCAAGACGCCTGCGTCGAGCCTGTCGATTCCCGTCAGCGCCCTCGCGAGTGCCGTCCTTCCCGAGCCAAGCAGGCCCGCAACGCCAAGGACCTCGCCCTCCGCAAGGTCGACGTTCGCGTCGATGATGCCCGTCACCGATGTGACGCCCCGTGCGCGCAGGTACGAGTTGTCGAGCGCGTCGGCCGTTTCGAGAGAACCTCGCGACGCATACTCGGGCGCATCCCTGCCGAGCATCTTCTGGACCAACTCGATACGCAAGAGGTCGGTGGGGAGGTACTCACCCACGAGCGCGCCATCTCGAAGCACGGTGATGCGGTCGCAAATTTCGTACACCTGATCGAGAAAGTGGCTCACGAACAGGATCGCCACTCCGCGGTCCTTGAGTTCGCGGATCACCCTGAAGAGCTCCCCCACCTCGCAGAGGTCGAGGCTCGAGGTCGGCTCATCGAGCACCAGCACCCGCACATCGACGGAGATCGCGCGCGCAATCGCAACGAGTTGCTGTACCGCCACCGCATGCGAACCGAGGAGGGAGGCAGGGTCGATGTCGAGGCCGAGATCGTCAAGCACCTCCTTGGCCTCGGCGCGCATTCGCGCGCCGTCGATGACGCCCCAGCGCCTCGGCTCCCTTCCCAGCCTGATGTTTTCGGCGACGGTGAGGTTGGGCAGGAGGTTAATCTCCTGGTAAACGGTGCTAATCCCGGCGCGCTGGGCGTCATGCGGAGACGAGAAATGCATCGTCTCGCCGCCCACGACGAGCGTGCCAGCGTTGAGCGGGATCACCCCGGTGATGGCCTTGATCAAAGTGGACTTGCCAGCACCGTTCTCGCCCATCAGCGAGTGGACCTCGCCTGGGAACATCCTAAAGTCGACGTCGTCGAGCGCGAGCGTGGTGCCAAGTTGCACCGTCGCTCGATTCAGCTCGACCAGCGGCCGCACCTCGTCCATCGGCCCATTATGGCCTCCCATGCGGCCGCTCCATAGTTCCCCGACGACGCGACCGTCGGGTCACCCTGTCCTGCTGGTCCGAGACACGATGGCGCGTTGGACAACGATGAACAGCAACAGCAGCGCTCCAACGATGATTTGCATCCACGACTGCTCCGCGCCCATGAACGAGATGATCGCCTTGATGACGCCAAAGACGAACACTCCGATCATCGAGCCGAGCACGTAGCCGCGGCCTCCCGTGAGCAGGGTGCCGCCGATGACCACCACGGCGATCACGTCGAGCTCGGTGCCGATTCCGTTGCGCGGATAGCCCGCACCGGAGAACGCGGTGAGAATGAGCCCCGCTAGGCCTCCGCACAATCCGCTGATCACATAGGCGAGAACCTTGGCGCGTGCCACGTTGAGGCCCATGAGGCGCGCGGATGACTCGGAGCCGCCCACCGCGTAGATGGTGCGGCCGAAGCGCGTGAACTGCAGCACGAGGGCTCCGATGACCACCACGACGAGCGCGAGAATCCCCGTGGGCGTGATGTACCAATCGCCAACCCGCATGCGGGTCCCCTGCAGCCACAGCACCGCCGGGTCCTCGACGCGGATCGAGGACAGGCTCACAACGTACGCGAGTCCCCTACCGAGGAACAGGCCTGCGAGCGAGGCGATGAAGGGCTGCACGTTGAAGTACTGCACGAGCACCCCGATGAGCAGGCCGATCGCGGCGCCGCTGAGCAACATCGTGGGGATCACCACGATCGTCGGCACACCACTCGCCAGCATGCTCGCGCCGAGGATTCCCGTGAACGCCATCACCGAGCCGACGGACAGGTCGATGCCCGCCGTGAGGATCACGAACGTCATGCCGACGGCAAGCACCATGAGGAAGGCGTTGTCGAGGAGCAGCGCGGACATGTTGCCCGGCGTGATGAAGTTTCCGAAGCGAATCTGGGCGCCAGCGAGGAGCACCACAAGGATCGCGACGGCGGCAAAGGTCGGCAGCCACGAAGCGTGCCTCGTCGTGAAGGCGCTCACGAGGTGTGCGGCGCCTGGCTTGGCGGTGCTTGTCGTTTCCGTCGTCGTTGTCACGCTGCGACCTCCTTGGTGCCTTCTGCGGGAGTCCTCGGACCACTGCGCATCCGTTGACCGACACTCTTGCCCCAGCGATGCACTCGCGGAGATTGCACGAGAACAACCAGGATGACGACGACCGCGAAGAACACGGGGCTCTGTGCCGAAGGCACCCCGAGGAACAGAATCGTGGATCCGAGGGTCTGCACGGTGAACACCCCGATCACGGTTCCCGCTATCGAGAACTTGCCACCCATGAGCGACGTACCTCCGAGAACGACCGCGAGGATGGCGTACAGCTCGATGAGGTAGCCCGCCGCATTCGCATCGGCCGCCATGATGTTCGAGGCGTACATCACGCCCGCGATGCCCGACAGCACACCGCTCGCGATGTACGCGCCCCACACGATGCCGCGCGATCGCACGCCGGCAAGCCGGCTCGCCTCGGGGTTGATACCCACCGCCTCGGTGAGCACTCCCAGCGCGGTGCGACGCTCGAGCAGCGCAATCACGGCGATGGCCGCGAGCGCGATGATGAACGCAAACGGGATGAGAAACAGGTACCCGCTCGCGACGAACTTGTAGGGCTCGGAGTTCACTGTGGTGATGCGGCCTCCCGTGATGAGCAGCGCCACGCCTCGCCCCGCGAGCATGAGCACCAGGGTCGCGACGATCGGTTGGATGCCGAGAACGGACACGAGGAAGCCGTTCCATGCACCGAGAATCAGTGACACGAGCATGGCAACGACGATCGCGATGAGTACCGTGGACATGTCCCCAGGATGATCGGAGCTGTCGATGATTGTCAGCGCGACGGCACCCGAAACGGCCATGATGGCGCCGACGGAAAGGTCGATGCCGCGGGTGGCGATCACGAGCGTCATGCCAAGCGCCACCAGCATGAGCGGCGCACTCTGACGCAAGATGTCGACAAGGGCCCCGTACATGTGGCCATCGCGCACCGTGATGCGCCCAAAACCAGGGTTCTTGAGAATGTTGAGCACGAGCAACGCAACGAGCGCCATCAAGGGCCAGAACAGCCGATGCCTCACGAGTTTCATCATCTTGAAATACTCCCCTCACCGCGGTGAGCGATGTAGTCAATCAGGCCATCGAGGTCGAGGTCGTGCGAGTCGAGTTCGCCGATGTTCTTACGATCTCGCATCACGACCACGCGCTGGGCAAGGCGGAGCACTTCTTCGAGCTCCGATGAGATGAAGATGACGGAAAGTCCAGCTTCTGACAACTCGGCGACCTTCCTTTGGATGTCCGCCTTGGCTCCGACGTCGATTCCGCGGGTTGGCTCGTCGAGGATAAGCAGCTCGGGAGCGGTCGCGAGCCAACGCGCCAGCAACACCTTCTGTTGGTTTCCACCGGAGAGATTTCCCGCGAGCATCGTCGGATCCGCTGGCCTCACGCCGAGCGCCGCCATGTACTCGGTGACGACCGCGGCCTCTTCGGCCGCGCCGACCTTGCGCAACCATCCGCGCCTGGCTTGGATGCCGAGAACGATGTTTTCCGCCACGGTGAGATCGGCGACGATCCCCTCCGCCCGCCTGTCTTCCGAGGAGAAGGCGATGCCGTGGTCGATCGCGTGCCGAGGAGCGACCATCTTGACGGCTTTGCCCCCCACCTCTATCGTCCCCGAATCGG
>Ga0209100_1000233_pt1 | contig 58005 bp, 48 predicted proteins | sample lystaG_FD_185480 | JGI IMG/M metagenome (GOLD analysis project Ga0209100, IMG submission 185480) | Glacier valley bacterial and archeal communities from Borup Fiord, Nunavut, Canada, to study Microbial Dark Matter (Phase II) -... | ecosystem: Environmental > Aquatic > Freshwater > Ice > Glacier ... | reverse complement strand
ATGTTCATATAGTGTGACTGAATGGATCGTGCAACAGTCCCAAAAGACAGGAATCCCGAGTTATCCACCTGATCGTACCATCTTGCAAGTCTTGTCAGGGCCACATCCTTAAACCTGCACTGGTGAAATATCAACCCCAGTTGTTGGGATAAATGATAGGCTTTCTTTAATGTGGGATACTCCCCAAACAATATCTCAGCCCTTATTTTCTGAGACTTACTCCAGGATTTTTCCTTCTTGAAAAGCAGATAACGGCTACGAGCCAGAAGCTGCTTGCGGGTATCCCCGTTTTCAAAGACAGGAGGTGCGTAGCGTAAACCCCGGGCTTTTGCATAGGCTATTTCTATGGCCTCCTGATCCAGTGCCTGCCAGCGATACTTGATCCGTTCTTCCTGAACTGCGTCATAGCAGAGTTTCTGGACATGGAAACGGTCTGTCACCTGTGTGGCTGAAGGAAAGCAGCATCTGGCAATCGCTTCCATATTGGGTGCCATATCGAGGGTTATTTCCCTGACTTTCCAGCGGATACGGCGGGGCATCATCTGAAGGACTGTTCTGACGGTCTCCACATCCGTACCTTTTATCATAGCCACCAATGCACCCTTTCTGCCTTTTGCAGCCTTGTTGGTCAGGATGGTGTAAAGCTCACCGTTGGACAGGCTAGTCTCGTCGATACTCAGGCGTGCCCCGACGTTCTTAGGAAAAAGGACCCATTCTTCTGAATGGTCTTTCTGATCCCATTCCTGAAATCCGCTCAAATGATCTTTGTATTGTCTTTCAAGCAGTTCACCGTCAACACCGAAGAGTTCACCCACCAACTTGCAACTTACAGCCTTGCTATCTAGATAATTCTTTTAAAAAAGACGCAAACTCTTGCGTCATACGGGTACCTTGGGCCACTAGCCCCCAGTCCCTGGTTATATATTTATTGGTACTTTCTATGAGCCATCTACGTCGCCGGACATGAAGGTGAAGTTGCCGGCCACGCAGGGGAAAGTCCTGGATCTGGATCTCTTCCAAAAAACCTTTGCTGAGCACCTTCTCCTTTTTATATTCAGTAGGCGCAACGTTTATCTCGGTTAAAAAAATATGAATGGCAAGGGGATGTTCATCAACCCGATCTATCTCAAAAAAATTCAACATCCCATCGGGAAGCAACAAGGAGTAACCGTCTATTATATTCACAGGACAATATTAATTTTAATCCTGCAAAATTAAAAAATTATTCGTTACTCCTCAGATTTTGCATTTGATCCTGTATTGTTCTCCTGTTTTCTTGTCCGTTAGGTAAAGTTTATCGCCGGCAAAGTCGATTTGCATTGCAGTGCCAGGAGCATAGGTATTGTGATAAGAGTATGAATGTGCTTTCTCGTAACCCTTTATTAATGCCTTGAAACGTGTATAGCCATAACCTTCCGGAAACTTCTTACGATACTCATTCCACAGCAGTTCATAGGTTACATACTTCCTGCCGAGTTCTTGAACGTAATCAGGTATAAGCGGCTCCAAGTCTTTGATGCGACTATCAGCAGCTGGTTTGTATTCACTTTTTTGCAGCAGGATGGACAGTGCTGCGTCGTCAAGCAACAAAAGTTCTTTGTACTGTTTTCCCGACGAAGCCGCTCGTTCCTTATAAACGGAGACCGACGTTCGGCTTATACGCATTTTGCAACTTATGCTTCTCTGAGATAAATTCATCTCAAAATATTGAAGCATCTTTCTTAATTCCAACATCGTAATCTTAATGTTTGCCATGGCACCTTCATATCTTTTGATATAAAGGTATCATGTTTGGTTAATAAGATTACAGCTCAGCGAAAGTGTTTTTTAGTGACACATTTGTGAATGATACGGGTGGCACATTTGTGAGTGATATGACTGGCACATTTGTGAGTGATACAGGTGGCACATTTGGAGTGATATTATCAGCCTACTATAGTTGCATTTTTAATCTCAGCAATAGGATATTTTCCGTTATACCCCCAGAGATAAGTAGTGTCTAAAATATAATGTTGCATTGTTTACCTACATTATTGAGCAGAAACGACAAACGTTCTTTGAGATTTTGAAAACCGAGGTAGGCATCAAAAGGTATCCACTAATACTTGATCCTTTTCCAAAATAGTTCTATCAAGTTTGACTCAGGAGAATAGGGTTGCAAGAAGTAAATCTAAACGTCTTACTCTTTCCATTCCTTGATTTTTGATTTGAATTTCCCAGATCTGTGAATTGGAGAGTTGTCAAGAATAACCACGGCCTTTTTTATGGTTTGAGCGACAAAGCGATCCATAAACTGATGCATGTATCTGTATTGCATGTTCCTTCATACATGTCGAAAAACAAATTATTTTTACGGGTCACAAACCCACGACGTTGAGGCTTTTGCCCTTTTCAGCAGGTAAAATTATTTGCTTTCATTTACATTTGCCAACATATGGAACATTAGGAATAAGTCCAAAATGGTTTTCATCACCAAAATAGAGATCAATGTATCCGTTGTTTTCCACGACTTTAAGGGTTTCTATTTGTGCTTGTTTATAATCGAATTCATCCTTATTACTTTTGAACTTTAGAGATAGTCTGATTCGTATCCAAGTATAGCCCAGTACTTTTTAAAAAATTCTGCAAGTTTTTTTTGCAGATTGTTATTTTGTATTTCTCCTCAAAATAAGTCAGTACATTTTTGAGGTTTCGACCATTAATCACAACCTCATTGGTGACTTCAACCTCATAGACTTTCAGGCGGGTCTTGCCCCCTCGTCCAAATGCCATTTGGAGATAATCAACGCCACTTTGTGTCCACCCATCGAACCAGCACTAAATCGATTTTCGGCTCACAGCAAAAATCTTTGACAAGTCGATGATTGTGTGTTTCTGATGCGATAAAATAAGGCAATGGCTGCGCTTCCGTACCTTGTAGCCTATATTGTTCTTATAGAGTAACTCCAAAGTCTCAATCTCCTCAGTTTTCAAAGTTATCTATCTCATAGTTAGGGTTCACTGAATAATTCCGCCAACCCCCAAATTTATTTGGTTCGGTATCATTGTTAATATTATTTGTTCTCTCATTTTCATCACATTAGCAAAAATCCATTTCAGGAATGAGCCAGGGAAATCCCTGCAATACCGGATTATATTCATCACAAAGATGATGGCTGCTATCCAACTCATTGATGTTGAGGATAGTTTGGCTCGGATTTGATTCAGGTTGTATCCATTCTTGCCTTGTCCGAATTTTCCTTCAATCTGGTTGCGTTCAGCCGCTTCTCGTCGCTCCTTGCGTCTGATGTAATAAGACTTCGCCGTTTTTACCGGTTTTCGTCCTAAAGGATCACCGGTGTGACGGATGTTTCGCTCTTTCAGCCAAGCCCGGTTTGTGCGGTTCAGATAAATCTTATCCACTTGCACGAGTTCCGGGTAATGCCCTGTCAGAGTTCTATATCGCTCAACCTGCATCGGCAGGTCACAACCTTCATTGTAGGCATTCCAGTCGAATCGGTCGATTCTCGCAAAACCATCCTGAAGGCTCACGTTGATCTTTGCGCCGAACTCCACCTTGGCTTTGGCCTTACCCCTGACAATTGGGCGGAAATGTGGCTGATGAATGTTTACGATGCGGTCTTGGCAACTGTTGGACTTCTCCTTGAACATCGATTCTTGCTGCTCCAGAACGTGCTGGATCACAAAAAAATATTTGTTCTGGTGCTTGTCGAAAAGAACGCGCCCGTCTTTTTTTCTGTCAAGCAATCCGTTTATTATTTTAATTTCTCGTTTCAGATAGTTGATCTGCAGCCTCAGGCCACGACGCAACAGCTTATACGGCTTCCGTTTCATTTTCGATACATTCAGATATTCCTTACGAGCGACCTTGCGATAAGTCCTTGGTTTATCCGCTATGTTCAGATCCTTGCAGAGATGATCAATCAAATCCTCAGCCTTCACCCGGCTATCGCTCAATAAATCCAGATCCGTCGGAAACTTGATCCGGGCATCGGCCACCGTGGCATCAAGCTGAAGTTTTCCTTTGTTCCTGGATCCTCCTGCAGGAGTTGGTTCATCATCATCGTCATCTTTTGTCTCTTTCGCTGGTGCCTGTTTAATCTTCAAGCCCTTGCGGATGAGTTCGTCTGTCAGGGATTCGAATACGTTTAGGTCTATGCGTTTTCGGATGTAAACCAACAAGGATGGGTCAAATACCTGCTTCTGCGTAAAACCTTTCAAACCAAGAAAGTATTGTCGAGTAGGCCGGAGGAATCGCACCTCCAGCCTCTCACGGAACCGTGCTTGACAGTCTCCCGTCACACGGCTCTTCGTATTCAAACCTTTTGACATACCTTTTGATAAGGTATAAATCCTTGTCGCCAATGATAAAACAGATTCCTTTCTTTATGGGCAACATCAGCTAGCCAATAAAATGACTTATTTCTGTCACATTTTAACCCACTGAACTTTTTCATTGCCCAACGGGCAATTGTTTTGTTTAAGTGCTCCATAACTCTCAGAAACTCTGTTCTGCCAAACTGTCCATAGTAGTTTACCCAACCAGCTATCACCGGATTCTTCATCTTGGCAATGACAGGCAGTTTTAACTGCTGAAGGTTATAAAGCTTCCATGCTTTGATTTCATCACGCACTTTTTGGGCTGATTTTCTACTTATGGCAGGCAGGAAACTCGTAAAGGTTACTCCATGTTTCTTGCCTCTTGCCGGGCGAGGTCTGAAGGTGAATCCAAGGAAGTCAAACATAATGATGGGATAGTCTTGCGTCCGTTTGCTGGTTTTGCAATAAACTATCTTTGTCTTTTCTTCATTGAGTTTCAAAAGACATTGCTCAAGTCTGGCATAGACCGATTTGCGAAGTTCAATCGCTTCCTGCTCGGTTCTGCAATGGCATATGGTATCATCTGCATATCGTTCAAAGGGTATTAATGGATGATTGATTACCATCCATTTGTCAAAGGTATAGTGCAGGAACAGATTCGCAAGCACTGGCCCTATCACTGAACCTTGCGGAACACCCATTATTCGTTCTGTACGTTCTCCGTTCAACTTTTCATAAGGAACTTTAATCCAGCGTTTGATGTAGAGAAGTATCCATTTTTCTTTGATGTGCTTCTCTACTGCTTTCATAAGCAGCTTATGGTCTATCGTATCGAAGAACTTGCTGATATCCATATCAAGGACCCACGCATACTGCCAACACCGTTCCTGTGCCTTGGCTACGGCATCATGTGCTGAACGGTTCGGTCGGTATCCATAGGAGTCTTCATGAAAGTACGGCTCAACTTGTGGCTGAATCAGCAGTACCGCTGTCATCTGTGCAATTCGGTCCTCAATAGTCGGTATGCCTAATGGTCTTTTACCACCATTTGTCTTGGGTATCTCTACCAGTTTTACCGACTTGGGAAGTAGCTGCCAGAACTCATGCGGTTCCATAGCTTGTAGAGATTTTCTTTGAGATTCTTCTCATACGTTTCCATCTCTATTCCGTCTATGCCTGGACTGCCTCTGTTGGCCTTTACTTTCTTGTAGGCTTCATACACTTTCCTTTTGTCTATGTCATACGGTTTTGCTCCTTGCATCGGATCTTCCTTAATTTTCTTAAGTTGTTCAATTCAATTTGCTTAAATACGTCATCCCCTTCGCTCCAGCTCCATTACAGAACTTTCATCACTACTACGAGATGATCCGCCCCAGACAGCATCTTTGATACTTTCAGCTTTACGTTGTACGCTTATGGCTTTTTCTCTTAACATATCCTGTCTGGTTCTCACGTTCCGCTAAAGAGCCTGTATGAAATTCCTGTCATCTATACACCGCATACCGGATGGTCAGTAAGCAGGTTCCTTCCATCCTTGTCCCAGCAGTTTAATGCAGCCACTGGTTTTGATATGACTTAAACCCTAACGATGCTTCCTCAATGATTCATTTGCATTCAGCTCTTTCATACTTATCTTCCAGCTCAAGCTGGTTTTTCCGGAATCGTTCACTACCCTTGCATTGCCTCAAGAGCAGCATCCGGTGATTTGCAACCAATCCCTGCAGACCGATTGCGAGAGGCCTTCTCCCATCTCTTTAGCAGTTGCGGACTATCTTTCATTTTCTAGCCACTTAAAATGTTGATTTGTCCTCGTGACACACGCATATATGGATTTTCCTGGATAATCTCTATTACCCCGATGTCATCCAATTTCAGCATATGTTTGATGATTATCACTCCCAAAACCATACGGGCATCCTTGGTGGGTGCTCCGCGACGAGATGGGAAATTCTTGTAATAAAGATCAGCAAACTTGTCCCAAGGTATCACCTTGGAAAGAACAACCCACCGGTTGTTTTCATCTAACTTGGCTTCGAACGGCATCGCAAACTCGGCGATGGATAACTGTTTTTGAGTGTTATATCTTTTCATGGGATGCAGACTTTTCGGTATGAATATACTGAAAAATTTGCACTTGCGCAAGTGTTTATATGATTTATATTGTTGATAGTCAATATTATATATATTATTCAGTGAGCCCTAGTTAGACAACTATACAAAATAACCATCAAATAAACAAGATAATACGACATTATATTATACTAATTACTTATATTCAGGTTTTTCCAGAACAATTTTAGATCATGAGTTCTCAAAGCCTAGCTGAAGTAATGAATCTCCTTTATACGCGTATTTGTACATTGTTCGGTGTTCAACGCAAGTGATACTGATAGTATCGGCACCTCTTTTTACTATTGGTTCGAAATAATTGACCTTATAGTGTTCGTTTAATGTTTTCAATTGTGAAAAATCCCAAAGGACATCTTTGCCACTGCGTCCTGGGTTTTTGTATTCCACTTGTTGTTTATATATCACGTCCCCGGAGCGCATTCCTTGCAATGTTCTGGTAATAGTGGTTTCGGCGTTAAGCTTCAAACCTCCAAAAGTGATCAGAAACAGGATAATAAATGGTCTATATCTCATAGCATAATTAAATTAATTTCTGTAGTTATATTCAAATTTTTGAACTACCTTATTATTATTATCTTTAATGAGCCATAAACGATTAAAGCTATCATAATCATAAGTCGTAATAATCCCGCGCGCATCTGTTATTGTGGCTATTCCAACTAAAGGTTTATAGGTATAGGTGGTGATAAAGGCATTTGTCATATTAGCATGATTGCGTAATGCCTCTACTTTTGACATATCAGGAGCTAACATATCAGACAACTGCTCTGGAGTTATTCCGCTTAGAGCATTTGCGACATCAGTATATGAGGCGTTTTTAATTTCAGCAATTAGTTGTTCCCCTTTGTATCCCCACAGAAAGACGGTCTTATCTACGCAGTTACTTATCATAAACATGGGTTTCCCGTATTTGTTATAATTCAAAAATTGAACTTGTTCTTCTCTTGAATTCTCATCCTTCCCGGTATTTATTGTTGATAATTGAGGGAAGGTACTGTTCCCAAACAATTTATAATTATAGCAAGTTGAGCTTACAGGTCTGCTACCATAATCAACGAAGAAATCGTCTGATACCTTTCCACGTGTTACATTTTTCTTCAATGGTGTTCCAATAGCGTTGAAATTGATTAATAATTTTCTAGCTTGTTCAGCACTATCTAATAAGGTTATATTTTGTGGGTAAAAGATTTCTTCTCTTACAATTTCACTACATAATGAATCATTATTATTTATTTGTTTCTCAATTTCTTTTTCTGTTATTCTTGGATAACACAAGTTACTTCTTCTCTCAGATTCTCCAGGATCTCTATAGTCATAGCGAGTTTTTGTGGATATTTGATTCTGATTATCATCAAAAAGAATTTCCTTTTCTTCTTCTAAACGTTCACAGCCAGAATATATAGTATTATTGTAAAAATTTTGTGATAAAGGCGGTGCTAGATCAGGGGTGCTGTAGCTATAAAATCCAATGAATTTTACATTGTTTTCATATTTATAGGCTGGTGTTTCTGTTGCATTGTATGTTTGGTAAGCGTATTTCTTCTTTCTAATAACTTTAAAAATTTGATTAGGGAGTTTTTTATACTCAATAATTGAGTCTATTTGTCCTTTAGTCCAATCATCTCTGGAATCTATTTTTTTAATTATTGGTGTATTACCGTAATAATAATTATAATAGTAAACTGTTTTTATATCATTGTTGATATATTCTGTAACTACTGGATATACTACGGGCGCGCCATTTGATGTGTTAATATCATCTAAAGGATCAGAGAAATATGTCCAAGAATTAATCATTAAAGGTCCGCATACTACATCTCTGTTGGTAACAGTTACATTTTTTTGAGAAAAATAATCCACAAAAGGATAAGCATCTCCATTATAGTGACGCAATGGAGGTTTTTTACATATGCCATTAGAATATTCATACCTTATATTTATTATACGTGAATTCTCGTCTCCCGGATCCTCCGTTATTTCCTTAATACGCAATCCTCCCCCATTATTAACAGCATTATAATTTTCAAATTGATAGCCGTACTTATTTTGTTCGTAAACAAAAGTTGTTTTGCCTCCAGTTGGATAAATAATATCCTTCAATACCCCAATAATTATAAAATCTTCTCGAAAATAGGGATCTCTGTCGGCTGCACCTATTGAAATGCTTTTTTTCTGGTTATCATTATTATACAAATCTAAAATTATTCCACCTTGTAATGGAACTAATGACTTATTCTGATTATTTCCTCCATTTCCTCCATTATAATAACCCCAATGATCAAAATTTCTTGAGTTCCTGTGAGGAAAAGCACCTGGATTATAATAATTGAACTTATAGGTTTCCTCAGCAACAATGTCATTTCCAGCAATTCTGATTGAGTCTAATTTATATAAAGGTTCTTTATTAAAATAGGTTGACGGTTCGTAGAATGGGTCACCTAATCTTGACATGCTGAAGTAAATCCGTTTTACAATTCTACCATTATTATCTACCACTTGTATATTCTTTAATAGGTAATATCCATTTTTTATTTCTTCTCTATTAAAAACAACTGAATAATTGCCAAATTGTATAGTATGGAGCTGAAGTTCTCTAGATGTATGTCCGAATGACGGTTCGGGTTTTGGGAATGAAGTGTTGAGTTCCTGAAGCGTTCCCTCTTGAGTTAAGACTTTTGTAATACCGCTATATGAATCATAAATAGTCGCCGCCTTCAGTTTGAAAGTATCACTTAGATAAACCCAAGAATTATCACATGGATCATATTTATTAGTATTTTGCTCAATACGAACGTAATTATTGGGGAAATATTCAGTAATAGTATTTGGGTAATAATAAGTAAAATTCACAATAGAATTAGTTTTTTTAGATTCTATAGAGCTTCCTTTCCAGCAAGATCTATCGGTAATTGAGGATTCATCAGGAGATGTTGTTTCAATATAATCCCCCCCGAAAGTATAGATAAGTCCTTTTTCATCAGTAATAGTGAATTTGGTAAATCCAGAAGAATTAACATTATCACCAATCGTTTCTACTATTTTGATTGGTTCATACGGATGAATGACAATATCATGGGTGCTATTTCTAAAATTAAACCCACCACTTTTATCCATAAGCCTATAAAAAAATTTATCGGGCATTTTGTCTATCGCATTGTCATTTAACCAACTAAATAAATAACTTTGATCTGCTTGATATGGGGCTACATATGTGGCAAAATAATAAGATTGTTCATCTGGTAGCCCATCTACTATTCTGGATACAGCTGGTTCTGCAACTAACGACCAACCTGCCCCTACCCAGCTAAAAGGTGATTGTACTCTAATCCCTGAAGCATGATATGTTAAATATATTGGGACTGTTATATCACCAATTTTTACGTCATATAAAGGGATCTTGATATCAACTAATCCAGTTCCATGATTAACGGGGTAAGTGATTGATTTAGCCAAAGAAGCTGCACCCGGAGAAGCTGGAGTGAAATTGGGTAAATTATAGAGAGTATTAGAACTTTGACAGTAAACATGGCAATGGAAGAATATATACAAAACAGAAATAATGAAGTATTTAAAATGCTTTTTCATCTATTTATTTTTTTTGGTTATTTGATTTTCAATTTGATAAAATAGGTCTAAGCCATTCCATTGTATGCAAGAGCTTATTTGTCTTGAGCTATGGAGTTACTATCAGCTGCATTCACTTTATTTTGATTGAGAAGTGAAGCTATAGTACTATTGAAGAGTATTAATAAAATTATCTTTTTCATTTTCTATGAATTAATTACATTGTTTTTTCACTATCACTTCCATCATTATATCGTCCACATGTACATACAGTATGTAAGTTCCGGTCATCAGTGCACTCATATTTATGATTGTTGTGTTGTAGCCATCGCTCATATTTTCGGGCGAAGTGCTACATTGTGCTACCCCAGGGCAAATATAAAAATTAAAGTATAATAAATTAAAATATTAATATAATAATTATATATTTGCGATATTATTAAACAGTAACTAATCATTTTTTTATTCAATTGTCAGTTTTTCAATTACTGAAAGTCTTATTTCTAAGTTTATTTGTTGACGTATTGATTTTCATGAAATAATGAATATATATTAATATATTTAACATTAATATATATAATTTAAAATTATATGCTTATATTAAAAACAATTGTATAATTATAATAATCTTAAATTCTCAGTAATTCAAGTCACCAAATGTCATATAAGATACTTTTTAAAGTTCTGATTTAAAAACAACTATTATGAAATCAAGAACAACCTTCATTATCCTAATACCTTTTTTTTGTATTGTTTCACTTTGTTCTCAAAACACCCTTACCCGTTCACTTCAAGGCTTTCGTAGTGGTGACGTCCTATGTAAGGAGCAGGTCAAGTATAAGGATCCCGGACGAAGAGGCAAAAATATTGTGTGGGACTTTTCACGTCTTAATACAATAAATGAAGAGTATGGAGTGAGATATATTGAGCCTGAAAAAAAATGCAAGGATTCCCTTTTGGTAACTTGTATTGAGCATAATACAATGTACAAATATGCCCTAAAAGGTGATTCCCTTTTTATGTTGGGATTCGAGAATTCAGGATCTAAGCTTGTGTTGGGCAAGCCTGGACTATACCTTACCTATCCTTTTACTTATGGAGATTCAATAACCAGTATATACAATGGTACTGGTAGCTACGTGAACACCCTTCTTTCCGAGGCAGACGGGATTTTGACGACCGTGGCCGATGGAATGGGTACACTTATCCTTCCTGATGGTGACACCCTATTTAATGTTCTTAGGGTTAGATCTGAACAACGTTATGAACAGCGTACCCTTCCCATTATCCACGAGTCGGGAATGAGGGCTTGGGCAGACACCATTTGTATCAATGAAGAGTCATCTATTTCATTAAGCGCTATGAGAGACAGTTCATTGATCAATACAGATAATTATGAACAAGGTAATGAGATTTACGATCTACCCCGAATGTATGGAAAAGATAAGATAACCTTCAAAGGGAGAGAAGCCAAATCTAATAATGCCTCTGGGAAATCTCAATTATTGACTCGAAAGAAACTTCTCAATGAGAAGACGGATAGTATTCTTTATAGAACACAAATCTGTCGTTGGTATGCTCCAGGCTATCGTTATCCGCTTTTTGAGACAATCTGTAACAGGAGTCACTTGACAAGAATTGATACTACTGAGATGGACGACATAGCCACAGCCTTCTACTTTCCACCATCCAGTCATACTTATCTTGGGAACGATCCGGAGAACCAGGCTATTATTGACAGCCTATTGACTGTACATGAAACGGGAGTCACTCAGTCGACTGACAGTCTGCTTTTTGATTATAACTATTATCCAAATCCTGTTAAGTCCAATCTCTATGTCGAACTGTTGCTTGATAAACCTTCTACAGTAACCTTTCGCATTTTTGATTCCTCGGGAATGTTAGTCTTAACCAGTCAGGAGGGTTTTCACCCTTCAGGAATAAATAACTTTACTCTTAAGACAAACCGACTTCAGTTTGGAGAACATGTCTTGCACATTGTTGTCAACAATCAGACAGCACATGCCGTATTGCTGAAAATTTGATTTGAAACTTTACATTCAAATGTACGAAGTTATGAAAAAAGTGAAACCTAACTTAATCATACAAACAGCTTTGGTCTCCCTTATGCTGACATTCAATCTTTCAATTCAGGGTTTGAATACAAGTGATAAAAACTATATAGTAACTTATAGTCCCAGTCAGGGTGTCTCTGATATTAGCGGTCTTAATGACTCGATCAGCTGTCCTGTCGTGCAATACTTTGATGGCTTAGGACGGCCAACACAAAGTATTGCAGTAAAACAGACTCCGAATAATAAAGATTTGGTCATTAATACAGAATATGATGAAATGGGAAGACCCAGTAAGTCATGGCTTCCGATTGTCTCATCAGGAGAGGGTTCCTATGTGAGTCCTGCAAGCTTCTATCACTACTATGGCGATAATAAGCCTTACAGTCTCAATATTTATGAAAACTCCCCACTAAACCGTGTTGTTAAGGAATATGGGCCCGGTGAAAATTGGCACAATGCCGGAAAGGGAATAAGAAATTACTGGTATGCAAACGATCAAAGTGATAGTCTTGTTGTTAATAATTATGTATTATCTTCAAATACTACCTTTACTAAGGTCGGAACGTACGAAAGTGGTACGCTTTATGTGAATAGCCAGATAGATGAAGATGGTCATAAGTCCTGGAAGTTTACAGATAAATTAGGTCGTATCATACTTATGCGTAATTTTAATGGCTCCTATCACAATACGTATTATATTTTTAATGATTTTAACCAACTGGTTTACGTTCTACCCCCTCTTGCTTCGGATGCTTTAACAGCGACTAATGCCCCTTCTTGGAGTAAAAGCACTACCGCCATAAATTTGTATGGTTATTTTTATCAATATGATAGTCGTGGTAATTGCGTTGAGAAGAAACTACCCGGGGTAGCATCCCAATATTTTGTCTATGACAAAGCTGATCGGTTGGTGCTTTCGCAAGACGGCAATCAAAGACTTAAATCTCTTTGGACATTTAACAAATACGATAAACTTGGTCGTCCTATAATTCAAAGCATAATAAAACTACCCACAAATGCAACTCAAAGTTATCTTATTGGTCTTTGTAGAGATAGTCTAGTTATTGAAACTTTCAACGGTAACACAAGTAATTATGGTTATTCGAACAATTTTAATTATGGCACTGTTACACTAAGTGAGATCCTATATTATGACAATTATTCATTCATTAATAGTGCTTGGATGCCAGGAACACGAACTGCCTGTCTTGCTTGGAGCTCTTCTGCCCTTGATGCACGATACGTAAATGCCAATCTTTCAGCAAAAGGCCTTATGACAGGCACAATCAGCTTCCTCACCAACAATCAGGGATCAAAAAAATACACAGCCTATTACTACGATCAAAAAGGGCGTGTAGTCCAAAAGAATGGAACAAATCATTTCAATCCATTATCTAACGGTACTTATGGCATCGATAAATATGCCTATGCCTATGATTATAAAGGCAATGTTCTGCATGAAAGACATCAGCACGGTGGCTCGTATTACGGTGTGACCTATCCTGAAGGTACCAAATACGATTATGACCATGCAGGCCGGTTGGTCAGGACAAGACAATATGTAATGTATGAATCTGCTATTGTCACCACATCCGCAAACGCCTACAACGAATTAGGGCAACTTGTCAGGAAGGTTTACGGTAATGGCCTCGAAATCCAAACCTATAATTATAATATACGGGGCTGGCTTAAGGAAATAAACGGGAGCATGTTTTCCGAAAAGCTCTTTTACGAGAGGAATAGCCAAAATGTGGCTGCCAGTTATAATGGCAACATTTGTGAAACTTCCTCTAAACGCCTTACCGGGAATATCCATACCTCAGGGTGGAAGCTCAACCCCGGCCAATGGAAAGAGAATTGGAGTACATACAACTATGTCTATGATAACCTTAATCGAATGACTGCAGCTTCTGCCAATAACAAGGATGCATTTAGTGAAACCGTAACATACGACAAGCAAAGCAATATAATTTCTTTGAGTCGTTATGGCATAGTTGAGCCCGGTTGGGCGTCAGATGGCATAACTCCAAATCATAGAGTTAATGTTATCGATTATCTTTTTTACACCTATAATGGAAACCAATTATATGATATTACTGATTATGGTAATTCAGATCAGTTATTTACTGGTGGTCAGGATTTTAAGAGGAACTATATGGCAGATTCTTATTCATATGACAATAACGGGAATTTGAAAAGCAATTTTGATAAAAACATAACAAGCATTCATTATAATTATCTAAACTTGCCAGATTCGGTACAGATGCGTAATGGGCATATGGCAACTTTCGGTTATGATGCAACGGGAGCAAAAACGTTTGTCACCAGAAGAACAGCTATAGGATCTACTACTTTGATGCCAGTAGGATCAACGCTTTTAAACAATTCTATTGGTTACACGACAGCAAGTACTCAAACAACCATGTATCTTGATAATGTAGTTTATGAGGATAATGTATTGGTTAAGGTCATGACAGTAGATGGGATGCTGAAACGCTCTAATCCCGTAACGGAGACACAACCTGTCTTAAAGTATCATTACTTTCTGAAGGATCACCTTGGAAATGTACGGGTTGTATTTGATCAGGATGGAATCATTAATCAAGTGAATAACTACTACCCATTTGGTATGGAATACGGTGAGTCGTCAGAAAATCAAGCTGAACTTAAATACCAGGATTATCAGTTCGGCGGAAAAGAATTCGACAGAAAATTTGAGCTGAATATGTATGATTTTGGAGCAAGAAACTATGATGGGACGATTGGGAGATGGACGACCGTAGATCCACTTGCGGAAGATTATTATGAAACTTCTCCATATGCGTATTGTGAAAATAATCCAGTAAATGCGATAGATCCGGATGGAAAAGGTGTTATTGATATTAATGAATTGCCAGAAGTAACAGTAACAGCGAGCAAATCAAACCCAGTCGGTACTCGTGCTTCTGATCCGATTTCTGGTTTCTGGGGTTGGGCGGATTATTTTGCTTTTGGCAGAACATATGAAACTGGAAATACCAGATCTGGAAATCTTATTCCGAAGATTCTTTGGAACATAGATTCTGAAGGTCTTATTACTGGAATTAAGCCTTTGACTGGAATTTGCGATGTTAGTATTACCGGAAAAGTTGGATCATTTTTGAAACTTCGTAATTTAGCAAAAGCTTTAAAAAAAGGAGAATTTGAAGTACATCATTTAGCTGAAGTTCGTCATCTTAAACGCTTGTTAAAATCAACACAAAATGCACCTTCTGTTATATTAAACAAGGCTGAACATGCTGGATTTACCAAAGATCTACGTAATGCATTGCCATACGGTAAAAGTTATTCAAAAGCTGAAATTATAGAAGCATATAAGGATGTTTACAAGAAACAACCTGAATGGTTAAAAGCAGCCATAGATTATATAAATCAATAATTATCATATTATGAAATATTTTATATTAAATTACATCAAAGGTGCATTGGGTGAGAGTGGTGAATGTTGTAAAAATAATTATGACTTTGAAAATGCATGTGAAGTTTGTGGTACAGGTGCAAAATTAATAGGTAAATTACGAACAAAAGGTCTCTCAAAAATTAAGAAAGATTTTTTCGAAACACTCGATGGTGATATTATTATCTCAAAAAGACTTTACGAAGAGCTGGTAAAAGAAAAGATAAGATTAAACGATATTAAAAATATTGTTGATTTCAAAAATAGAGATTTACCATTTTTTCATTTAAGTTCATTATTAACACTTCCACCTGTTACAGAAAAAGAAGGATTAGTGACTGAAGGACAGTGCTCTTCATGTAAAAGAAATGGTTATTTTAACAAAGCAATTATTGGTAATAAAGAACGGAATATTCCAACTCAGGTTTTTACAATTGGTCTGCATTATTCAAAGATAAATGCAAATTTTCTTGAATTAGGTGATTTCTTCCATACATGGGAATGCATTGGTTTATCAAATCGTATTGCTTATGGCAATTATGTTATTAGATACGCCAGGCCGTTATTGATCGTTAATGAACGTTTAAAAACAGCTCTTCAAAAACTAAAAATTTCCGGGTTAGATTTTGAACAAATTGAGTTTAATCTTTTGGAATAGCACAAATTTGTTTTTTAATTCACATGTTGTAGTAATGTCAATTCAATTGTGTAATTCAATGATAAATTCATCGAATAGCTCTTTTTTGAAGATAAAATTCCAACTTCAATATTTTAAAGAAATTTTGCATCACAGAGATTTACTACGATGGATCCGTTGGCGGAAAAATATTACTCGGTTTCACCATATGCGTATTGCGCAAATAATCCGGTTAGATATATTGATTTGAAGGGTGATAGTATTGATTTATCATCAATGTCTGACCAAGAAAGATCGGCATATTCTCAAACGATTGATAATTTGAAAAGCAAGAATGAAATGTTTACAAAATTATATTCGTTTTTAGAGAGTTCAAAGAACGTGTACAATATATCTTATGGAAATACTGTTAATGACAAAGGACAACAGATTGGAGGCGTTTTTCAACCAGAAAAGAACAGAAGTTCGATTCAATTTCAGTTCGGGAAAAAACTTTCTATGGCAACACTAGGAGAAGAACTTTTTCACACTTTTCAGTTCGAAAATAAAGATAATTATGGACAGGGATCATTTAATATAGAATTTGAAGCAAGAATTGCAATAACAGATATGGAGTATATTAGTGGTACCCCAATTCCAAACTATGGTGGTATGGAAAGTTTTCAAAATGATCATTCAGTGGGAAAATATCAAGGTAATAGTAACAGTGCAATATCTCCTGAGATGGCAACAAATTCCGGTTTCCAAAATGCTTATAATAATGCTGCAATAATTAAGCAAACTAGAATAGAACAAATAATGTAGGAAATGAGGCATATCGGGTTCCTCCAAATACTTTACCCAATTGTTTGATTAAACTAATATTAGCTACCTATGGGAATAAATAAATTCATTATCGTTTTAATTATTTCATCCCTTGTTGTCTGTCAATTGTTTTTTATTGTCTAACTTTTGGGTCTCACTTCCTTTTTTTGTAACCTATTTGGTTTAGAGTACTATTTCTACTTTTATGCTTTCCGGACTGTTTTCAAAACTCAGCCAACAGGTTTTTGAGCTTTTGTCCCAACTAGTTTTAAAATCTTTTATTTCAACGCCATTTGCATCTTTGACTACAATCTTTTTGGGTTCTTTTGTCAGATAGATTCGCATACAGTTTGTGGTATTAACCGGACTTTTTGAGGAAAACGAATAGGTCTCTTTGGTTACAATTTCATCGTAAATTCTGGCTGCAGTGGCCAGAACCTGAGGTTGCTTTTTATCCTTGATACGGGCAACATCGTATAAAAAGGCCTGGGTACCAGGCTGCACTATCTTTTCTGCCAGGACCGGTAATTCCGGATTGAACAGGTCGATAACTGGCCCCTTTACTGTAAGCGGCTTATTTTCTCCATTTTCATCCATAACAGATACGATGTCGTAAGCGCCTCTTTCCAGATAGAAATGATTTTTGAAGTTCAGTGGGCCGGCTTTTGCGGCTTTCTCGTAAGCTTCTTTGACTTGACTCATAAATGGTAAGTCACCGTTTTTTTCGAGCACAAAATCTTTGGGGTTCTGCCTGATCACATAGATCGTACCGTTTCCAAAGCTGTATTTTCCTTCTGGGGCATCGGCCGTCATGTTCATGAGTTTGAACAGGTGTTCGGATGGGGCCTTGAACTGATTTTCCTTGGTATTCCACCATTCCTGAACGGTCTGGTATGGGTCGTTGTCTTTTCCGCAATAAATGATGACGCCACCTTTTTTCACCCAATCGGCCAATTGTTGATGGCTTTCTTCTGTGGATGGTTTCATGTTGGAATAGCTCATGATGAGCACTTTGATATTTTTCAGAGAAGCTTCATAGCCTAAATTCTCGATATGAACGATTTCTACCGGAACACCTTTTTTTAGTAAGGGTAAAGTCTGACCGTAAAAGTTGGAGAACTGTGGGTCGTCGTAGCCATTGTGGATAGGAAAACGCTGGAACATCAGGGAGTTACACATCAGAACACCGATACCTTGTGAGCCGTCAACCTGATTGTCGGATAAAGGCATATCGTTCAGTGCATTGACCATCACCTGCATCTGGGTCGAATAGTATCTGGGGATCAATACCCGATCGTTGCTGCCTGCCATCTTGTATTTGCCGGTAAAAATGCGTTCGGGCCAGGGCATTACTTCGTAGTCTGCCACCATGGGGTAAAGAAGCTTGGCTGTAAAGGTTGCTTCGTAGTTACGCTTGTAATCCTGCCAATCTTTACCGGCATTGTCTTCGATGGGGTCTGTCAGGAAAAAGATTTTTCGGTGGGTAGGGGCTGTCATGGAAACCATGGAGCCGTATTCCAAAAAGGCATTTTCAAAAACGCGTTCTTTTTTAACGCCATCAAAATAGGTCGGTTCCCGGGAAGTACCAGTCCAGACCTGAGCGATGTAACCGTCGATGCTGGGTAAAGAGGCCAAACTGGCTTCCGGACTGACGATTTGCCAGGAAGAATAGTTTACCAGGGAGTGAGTAGGGATAAAAACTTTAACTTCTTTACCCAAACTTTGACCGTACGCTTTGGCATAAGTGGATACTTGCAACAAAGCATTGTAATAGAGGTGGTATTTCAGTTTGTTGGCCAGATAGGTGTTTTCCGGAGATTCGTGTTGTGGACGCCAGTCAAATCCATAGAAATCTTTCCATTCTCTCTTAAAGGCTTCGCTGTATCCTGCGCGTGCCCAAAATTCCGGTTCTTCCAGATAGATGTCATAAATGCCTGCATCAAGGACTTTCTTGATGTGCACTTCATTCATGTACTTGATGAAATTTGCGGTTGGCACAAGGTATGGAACCATTCGTCCATGCCAGATGGTATCACCTTTTTGGGTAACTTGTCCTTCATCCAGGTGCCATTTGCCATCCCATTTTCCGGTGAAATAGTCCTGATACTCGCCCCAGGCTATACCTGTCATGAAATGGGTCTGATAACCACGTTCGCGCCAGGATTTGACGCGCTCTTCGAAAGTCATGTTCCGCCTGTCGTTGGCTCCGTACACAATAGCGATGTCGGAACGAACATCGATCTGTGGAATCCACGGACTTGAAGTTTGAAACGCGGTTTTTTGAGGTTTTGTTTGTTCTGCACTTTTGGCAGGTAAAATGGTGCCGCATGTAAGCAGCATTATCAGTGATGTCGTATTGCACCACTTGGTTTTGTGAGTTTTCATAAGTATTTACTCGTTTTCATTGTTGAGCATAAATTTAGAATAAAAATTAGTAAATTTTCTGAAAAGGACTATAATCTTTATTCAATGAAAAGAGGAGAGGTTTTTTGATATATAAAAATCTGTTGCTATGGGTTTGGACAAAGTAGACACCAATGCTTAAACGATTTATCATCTATACAAAAGGTGAAAATTTCAACCCTTTCTACTTTTTGAGGAAATAAGTACGTTTTCATTTACACTGAATTCGACCATTCGCATAATCAGCTCCAAAGGCAAGGGTTTGTCTATTGGAAACTGTACAGAGCCCTTCCCACGTTTGTATTTTGATAACTCTTCAGCAAATGCCAGATGCCCGGCCGGTAAGGCATAAAATCCTATATGATTCTTAAATGCCGCAAAATAGATCAAAGGTTTCCCATTCAATTTATAGGCAGGCATACCGTAACTTATGCTTTCAACCGCATCCTTTGCAACTTGCCGGATTGCAACACGAATTTGCTGCAGGAGTGCTTTCACTTCCACTGGAAAAGAGTCAATGTATTCATCTATCGTATTAAATGATTCATTCATACCAACAATGATTAAGGTATTTCAATAAAGGATGAAATATTTTCCAAAGTGATTTTCTGTTGCCTTTCTCTGGATATTTTTGCTTTATGATCTCCCAACTGAAAACCATAATTGCCAAATTGAGCATGATTTGCACCTTCTATTAAAACAAAGTTTGCGTTTGCAGGCAGCTTTGCCCGATTCTTGTTTATTTCGTTAACGGTTGCCACTCCATCCTCTGTACCATAAACTTTCATTACTGGTATTTTCACTTGTGAAAGATCAATGTCCCTGGGGTGTGTAGTTGCAATTAAAATGAGTTTATCAATCAAACCAGGGTTTTCATACACAAACTGAGCCGCCATTTTAGCTCCCTGAGAATGACCGGCTAAAATATACTGCAAGGTGGTATCTGCCAATAAATTCAGCTCAAGAGGCTTATTGTAACCATAATTGGCAAGACGCCACGGCATTTTAATAAGTATCACTTTGTATCCGTTGTCCGCAATTTTACGACAGAGTTGCGCATAGGATTTGGCTTGAACCAATGCCCCAGGAAAAAAGATCAATACGGTATGAAAACCACTTTTTGGGGTAAAAGAAATCAGGTCTTCTGTTTCAAGAATACCAACGGTTGATTTATTTTCAAATACGGCTTTGTCAATTCCTTTGGATTGGTAGGAGTAAATAAGCCAGCACATAAAACCAATGCCAAATATCAGCCATAGATAAAAAAGTCTACTTCGATTGTTCTTTTTCATTTAGTTTGTTGACTTCTTATGGTTCAACCCTCTTTCAGCCACATACACTCCGCTTAAAATCAAAGCCGATCCAACAAGAGCTATCGTTGTAATCGTTTCATTGATAAACAAGTGGGATGTCAGTAAAGTTACTACAGGCGAAAGATAAATATAATTTGTCACACGTACTACCCCCAGCTTTTTGGTCGCTACATTCCACATTATGTAACACAGCATCGAGGCTATAATGCCAAGAAAAAGAAAATTCATTAAGACTGCCGGTTTTAAAAGGATGCGGGTATCAAATTGAAGCGGTTGAAAATAAAAAACCGGTAGAATGGTTAGCAATCCATAAAAGAAAACCTTTCGGGTAACGAAAAGAGTTGGATATTTGGTATTCAGGCTCTTGATAATTAAACTATAAAAAGCCCACATCAAAGCAGCCAGAAGTGTAAGCACATCACCAATGGGACTGATTTTCAAATAAAAGCCACCATTGAAAACCACCAATGCGACTCCGGTAAAAGCGATTAATGAACCAAAAATAAAGTGGGGCTTTAGCTTTTCATCCCGATGAATTAAAAAATATAAAAAGGCAGTTAGAAGTGGCGCCGTACACAAAATCAGCGCGACATTGGAAGCCAGAGTTATTGTTAAAGCCGTATTCTCAAACAAGAAATAAAGGGATCCTCCGGTAGCTCCTGCTCCGAGAAAAAGCAACTCGTCTTTTAAAGATGCTGCCCAAAGTCGTCTCCAGGAAAAAAACCAGATGCAAACATAAGCCATCAGGAAACGGTAGAAAAAGATTTCAGCCGGGTGTAGCCCATTCCCAATCAAAACTTTGGTTGAAATGAAAGTGGCGCCCCAGACAATTACAGTAATTAATGCCAGAAGATGATACCAGTGTGCGTTTTTAGTCATTTTTTGTTATCTAAATTAAAACCACTTCGATTCAATTTCTTTTGCCTGAACATAATTAGCCAAAAGTCTCTTTGACCAATCAGAAGCTTCTTCCAGTCTTTCTGAGCCGTTTGCTGAATTCAGGATCATGAATAATCTAGTGGTTTTCAAGTCTATTTTTGTTCGTTCTTCATCGCTGGTTGGAGTCCCGATGCCCCCCTGGTCATCCCTGTAAACAGGAAGACCTTCGATATTGAGTAGCCCTCTGCCAATGGCCTCAAACTTTTCATTGGCTACCCCTACTCCCAGTTTTAAATCACCGGCCATTTTATCAGCGTCAAAACCGCCTATGGAGAAACCGGTATGAATAGAAACCAGATTGATCATATCCACCAGCGTATTGATTTGATACAAGGACTTTTCTTTCAAAATTCTTCGGCAAAGTGCTTCAGCGGAAGGACGATAGCGGTTAGGATCCTTACCAAGTTTTCTATAAAGTTGACGCATTTCTAAAATACCGGGCAGTTTGTTTATATCTTCTATTACGTATTTTTGACTTAAAAGCTCCATTTCAGCATTAATTTCGACCCAAAGTGTTTCATCAATGTCCGTATTAACGAGTGAACAGCATATAACAATCCCTTGGTAATTTGGTGCAGCATCAAGAATGGCAGGCTCTATGGAAATTTTTTTCATCGGTTTTGTTTCAGAAGACGTATCCGATTCAAAATTAGCACACAAAAAGGATAACTTTCCATTATTTTTTAAAAATTGTCTACATTTGAACGTATTAAAAATAGAAACCTTATGAATGCTGTTGAATTTTTCAAAAACGACCGTTTTGCAACAATGACGGGCATCGAATTACTCGAAATTTCCCAAGGATATGCAAAGGCAAAATTGCCTGTCACCGATATGCATCTAAATGCCGGCAACACCACTCAGGGTGGAGCTATTTTCACGTTGGCCGATTTTGTACTGGCTGCCGCATCCAATTCACATGGACGATTGGCCTTTACCATCACCGGATCGGTCAATTTCCTAAGAGGCAGCGGACCGGGAGATACGTTATTTGCTGAGGCTAAGGAGCGTTTTATACACAAACGGATTGCGAATTATCAGGTGGATGTGACCAATCAAAATGGTGAATTGATTGCCACACTGGAAGGCATGGTTTACAGAAAGGACGACATCATCAACCTTGAGTTTTAACCAAACCTGTAAAAGCGACCAGCCTGAATGTGAACGGATCCTAATAAAAAGAAAACAGTGCCTTTTTAACCGATAAAAAAGTACATTATGACTGATACAAAACTTTTCTAATAAAACAATGCAGTACTTTTAATTAAAATAAGTCGGTCAATCTATATAAAAGACATGCAAACAAATACGATAAGTCCGGATTATCTTAAAAAGAGAATCCCTACATTTTTAATACACGTGTTCATCTGGGTAGCGCTTTTTTCCCTGCCTTTGTTGTTCAGACCACACTCTGGCCCAGGACTTCAGGGCAGACAATTGCCCTGGCTCATTCCCATCCCCATTTGGACGAACGATGTCTTCATGCTGATTGCCTTTTACACCAATTTATTGCTGCTCATGCCCAGATTTTTTGACAGGAAAAAGTGGGGCATTTATGTTTTATTTTCATGCATCTTTCTGGCCATCAGTTTTTTCTTACCATCCATATCCAGAGCTGCCGATCATTTTTTCGGTCAAAACATGATGCATGACATGCATCGAATGAATCACCCGCCCAGAGGTTTTGAGTTCAGGCAGTTTTCCTTTATTTACATGTTCGCCATTGTTTGGGCCATCAGCATGGTCTTCTTTTTATTCGAAAAGTTGCAGGAGTCTTTGCGTCGTTCTGAAATGATTTATGCCACGGCCTTACAATCGGAGTTATCATACCTGAAGGCGCAGGTCAATCCGCATTTCCTTTTCAACACGTTAAATAACATCTATGTCCTGACGTTGAAAAAATCGGATGACGCTTCGTTGGCGGTGATGAAACTTTCCAATCTGATGCGGAAAATCACGACGGATTCAGGCATTGATTTTGTACCATTCTATGAAGAAGAAAGCTTTATACGAGATTATATAGAATTACAGGAATTGCGACTCACCGGTAAAACAAAGGTAAATTATGAACTTGCAGGTGATTTTGATTCCCTTAAAATTGCGCCCAGAATACTGATTCCATTTATTGACAACGCATTCAAATATGGTGTGAGTAACCGCTACGACTCTGAAATCAAGATTCGTTTTGAATTTATTGAAAAAAGTATGTACTTCACCATTCAAAACGCCATCCATCCTTTGGGGGGAGAAAACCTTGAATCTTCCGGTGTAGGCTTGGAAAACTCCCAGCGTCGTATGGACTTGTTGTACAAGGATAAGTATATTTTAAAAATTACCAAAACCCCGGAAACATATCACATTCTCTTAAAAATTGAATTGTCATGATGAATTGCATTGCAGTTGATGATGAGCCTTTGGCTCTGGAATTAATGGAATCCTATATTTCACAGGTGCCTGGACTTGAATTGCTGGAAACCTTTTCCGATGCCATTTCGGCATGGGGCTTTCTACAGAAAAACTCGGTAGATCTTGTTTTCCTGGATATTCAGATGCCGGACATTAACGGAATACAATTGGCAAAGTCATTGAACCACCGTCAACCGATGGTCATTTTTACCACAGCATACAGCAAATATGCCGTGGATGGTTTTAACGTGGACGCTTTGGATTACTTACTAAAACCGTTTGATTTCAATCGTTTTCTGGAAGCGGTAAACAAGGCGAAAAGTTACAGAACATTAAGCGAGTCTACCATTAATCCGGCTGATGATGTCGCTATTTTTGTAAAATCCGATTACCAAAACCTTCGCATCAGCACCAGAGAAATTTTGTTCATTGAAGGTTTTGATGATTACATCCGCATTCATCTGGACTCAGGTAAAAGTATCTTTACCCTGACTAGTTTAAAAAGCATCCTGGAAAAACTACCCGAAGGTGATTTTTTGAGAGTTCACCGTTCGTACATAGTGCCAGTTCGCAAAATTCAGCGCATCTACAATCAACACATCCAGCTAGGCGAAAAAGAAATACCCATTGGAAAATCGTATGTTGATTCAGTGAAGAAATTTCTCAATTTAAAAAAATAAAGAATTCATGAAGAACAATCTTCTCACCTTGCTGCTTAGCCTGGTTTTTTCAAGTACAGTCTATGCTGCCGGTGAAACTTTACCTTACAAAACAGATGTCACTGTAGACGGTATAAACAAAGAATGGAGCCCCCGACTGCCTAAATTTGATAAGCGTACAGGCATCAATTACTCCGTAGCCAACGATGAAAAAAAGCTCTATTTTATCTTGCGGATTGCTGACGAAGCCACTCAAAGACAGATGGTTCAGAATGGAATGGAAATTTGGATCAACACCCTTGGGAAAAAGAAAAAAGTGACTGGCGTCACATTCCCACTTGCGATGACTAAAGATCTGAAAAAAGAAAAAATAGATCCTAAACAGCCTCCCTTACAGAATGGTCAGGGAATGATTCTCCTAAACAGGGAACTTATCTTGACCGGCTTCTTGCTGGAAAATGGTAAAAAGTCTACTTTGAATTGCCCGGTACGGGTTTCAATAACCAGAGATGATTCAAAATGCATGGTTTATGAAGTAGCTGTTCCATTCAACACCTTTTACAAAGAAATGCTGGATCAGAGTGATGCCACCGTTAAATTTTGCATTGGTTTCATTATTAGAGGTGTAGAAACAACCAGTCAGGAAAATGGAATGAATGGCATGGGAAGTCAGGGCGGAATGGGTGGACCCGGTGGAATGGGTGGACCTGGAGGTATGGGTGGACCCGGGGGCATGGAGAGGAGTAGTCAGCAAGGGACAAAAGTTGCATCTGTTTCTGATAAAATTTTCTGGTTCAAAACGCTGCTAAACGTCAAATAGGTAAATGCCTGCTTTATAAGGAGCAAAAAAACGCTATATTTGCAACGGTTTTCAACAATACTGTTAAAGCGTAAATGCACCTACTATGTCGGGAGATATAACTCTTTCGGAAGATATCCGTCCTGTGGAATCTTCTCAAAATAATCCTACAGAAAACGAGAATACCAATCGTTTAGGGACAGATTCCATTGGTAAGCTTTTAATATATTATTCGCTGCCTGCCATCATTGGGATGACAGCAGCTTCCCTTTACAATGTTATTGACCGGATTTTTATTGGCAATGGAGTTGGGGCACTGGCTATTTCCGGCCTTGCACTAACTATGCCGCTTATGAATCTAACCATTGCCTTCGGAGCCATGATTGGTGCTGGAGCATCCACCATGATCTCCATTCGCTTGGGTCAACAGCGTAAAAGGGAAGCAACCATCATTTTGGGAAATACCCTGGTCTTGAACTTTTTAATCAGCTTTATCATTACGGTATTGGGTTTGGCTTTTTTGGATCCTATTCTTCGTGCTTTCGGAGCAAGCAATGCCACGTTGCCCTATGCCAGAGATTTTATGCAAATTATATTGTTAGCCAATGTGTTCAATCACAACTTTATGGGACTTAACAATGTCATGCGTGCATCAGGTTACCCAAAAAAGGCCATGTGGTCTACATTACTCACCGTTTTTGTGAATATTTGTCTGGCTCCACTCTTTATTTTTGTTTTTCATTGGGGTATAAAAGGAGCAGCATTGGCTACAGCCGCCGCTCAATTTTGCGGTTTCATCTGGGTCATGATTCACTTCATGAAAAAAAGCAGCTTCCTTCACTTTCAAAACGGCTTCTTCAAACTTAAAAAACGAATTATAAAGGATATACTTTCTATTGGTATGTCCCCTTTTGCAATGAACGTTGGAGCAAGTGTGGTTGCTATGATTGTGAACATGAGCCTGGCAAAAAACGGGGGTGTAAATAGCGATATGGCCATTGGTGCTTTTGGCATTATAAACAGTGTCGCTCTTCTATTTATAATGACGGTGATGGGATTTAATATGGGAATGCAACCCATAGCCGGGTTCAATTTTGGCGCCCGAAAAAACGACAGGGTTCGTAAGGTATACAAACTCACCATTATCGCCGGTTCAATTGTGACAACGCTTGGATTTGCTATATGTATCCTATTTCCGACGAGTATTGTCTCAGCATTCACCAGCGATGCTCAGCTCATCGCCCAGTCAAAAGTGGCATTAACCATTGTAATGATGATGTTTCCCATCATTGGTTTTCAAATGGTCACCGCCAACTTTTTCCAATCCATTGGTAAAGCATATATTGCCATCATACTCAGCCTTTCCCGTCAATTTCTATTTCTGGTGCCCGGTTTGCTGATACTTCCACACTATTTTGGATTGATCGGTGTTTGGATAGCACTACCCTGTAGTGACTTTCTGGCTACCATTGTGACAGCCATTTGTGTGATAACCCTGAACAAAAAAATACTGAATTAAACGTATTTAATGCAACACCTGCCAGGTATGAGTATTATCTTTTTGGAACAACAGGGAAATCCGAAACCACATATTAATTAGTGGCAGAAGGATATCAAAAAGAGGAATGGATAAATAGAACTTATGCTCATCAAAACACGTTGAACTTCTATTTATTAGCAACAGTTGCAAAATATAGCGAACGATTAAAAGCACAGCAGAAAAGGCAATCAGGGTTATATTCAACTTTAGAATTCCATAAATCAAGAGGAATATCGACAAAACATAAAATAATAAGCGACTAAATACTTCAACACCTTTTCTGAACCTTGTACCAGGCCTGAAATAGGAAGAGGTCGCTAAATTATTCTTTTTCAAATCTTTCCAATGAGTCCAAATATCTGCCGTATTGGCTAATATTTTACTTTCAGGTGAAATTTCAATGCTTGTATTGGTCTTAGTTGCTATTTCCTCCACAAACAAATCATCTTCACCAGATTTTAAATTCAGATGTGAGGCAAAGCCTCTGTTCTTGAAAAAAAGCTCTTTGCGATAAGCCAAATTTCGTCCAAAGCCCATATAAGGTCTTCCGATTTCAGCAAAACCCATAAATTGCAAGGCTGTAAACAAGGTGTCATATGTAACAAGGTGCTTTAAAAAGCCTTTGGCACTGGTGTACGAACTATATGCAAGAACAATGTCACATTTTGCTTCAAAATGACGCATCATCGATGCTATCCATTGGTTGCTGCAAGGAGTGCAATTGGGTTCTGTCAATAAAAGGACGTCGTATTTAGCGGCTTTAATACCTATGGTCATGGCTATTTTTTTAGCACTGACACTTTGCACACCAGGAGGCACAAAAGTATGGTACAAATTGGGATGGATTTGTTCCAAACGGACCAAGAGGTCGTTAGTTTCATCCGAGGAGGCATCATTCACCACCACAACCTGAAATTCCGGATAATCCTGTTCGAGAATAAGTGGTAAATTCTTTTCTAAACTTTCGGCTTGATTTCTGGCACAAATGAGCACAGTCACAGGGGGGTGTTCTGTACCAAGTGTCGTTTTTCCTTTACTGACGTGACGTGATTTTCTCAGCACTCCGCGGTAGTAATACAGATAAAAAAAGAGTTGTATCAGAAATACTGCAAGCAACGAAGCTAAAAGTATCAATTCTACCAGTGTCAGCTGAAACCAATCCAAAATCATATATAGATTATGCCTTTACAAAAATAGTGCTCAAATATCCTCCGAAAAATAGGACAACGGTAAACGACGCAAATTATATTGAGAGGCCATGATTTCTCCGTATGCACCCGCAGAGCGAAGCGCCAGATAGTCACCGCGTTTTGTTTTATTTAGCTCCACATCTTTACCAAAACAGTCGGATGATTCACAGATAGGCCCTACCACATCGTATTTTTTAATTGTTTCATCGGAGGAACAATTTTCAATTTTATGATAAGCCTGATACAAGGCCGGACGAATCAATTCGGTCATTCCACCATCCACAATAGCGAAAGTTCTTTTTAAGCCTTCTTTGATGTACAAAACTTTAGTAATCAGACTACCACATTGTCCAACCACAGAACGGCCCGGTTCAAAATGCAGGGTTTGTCCTTCACGAAGCTTCAACATACTCCTGAATGTCTTCAAGTAATTGGTGAAATCGGGAATGGATTGTTTGGTTGGGTAATGATAATCAATACCAAGACCACCTCCTACATTGATGTGTTCCAATTGTATATTGCGTTTTGCAAATTGATCCTGGAGTTCATTGATCCGACTGCAAAGGCCTGCGAAATTGTTCATTTCCAATATTTGAGAACCAATATGGAAATGCATTCCAATGAGTTTGATGTTGGACGATTTTAAAGCCACATCAATGACTTTATCAACATCTTCCAGTGCGATGCCAAACTTATTTTCTTCCAGACCTGTAGTGATATAATGATGGGTGTCTGCAACCACTTTTGGATTGATACGCAAAGCAATGCTGGCCGTTTTACCTTTGGCTATAGCCAGTTCATTGATGACTTCCAGCTCAGGAATGGATTCAACATTAAAACAAAAAATATTGTGATCCAAAGCCAGATTTATTTCCCAATCAGCTTTACCCACTCCGGCAAAAACAACCTTGTTGGCAGGAAAACCAGCCTGAATAGCTGCACGGATTTCTCCGCCACTCACGCAGTCTGCACCTAATCCATAGCCATGAATAATGGAAAGAATGCGTGGATTTGCATTCGCTTTCAGGGCATAGTGAATTTTAAAATTGTATTTATTTGCCTCCGTAGTCAACACGTCCAACGTCTGATTCAGAATATTGGTATCGTAATAATAAAACGGTGTCTCGAGTTTAGAAAATTTTTCTACAGGAAACTGTCCTTTTGTATCCATTGATTTATAAATGCGTAAGCCTGAAGGCTTGATTAATTATTGTTGAAAAGATTGTCACTCAAGGCTTGCATGGCACGTTTTTTATCGGCAGCTTTTACCAGCATGGAGATGTTGTAATTACTTCCACCGTACGAAATCATACGGACAGGAACATCTTTAATCGCTTGCAGGACACTGGATTCAAAACCAATATTGTCCCATTCCAAATCGCCGACCACACAGATAATAACCATATCGGTGTCAACAGTGACTGTTCCGAATTTCTTCAGTTCATCAATGATTTCCTGCAAATGTTTGTTTTTATCGATAGAGAGTGAAACGCCCACTTCTGAAGTGCAAACCATATCGATGGGGGTCTGATAGCTTTCGAATATTTCAAAAACTTTGCGCAAAAAACCGTAGGCAAGAAGCATACGACCGGATTTGATCTTGATAGCGGTGATGCCGTCTTTAGCTGCAACTGCTTTTATTTTATCTTTTTCTGTGTGATTGGAAATCAGTGTACCAAAAGCTTCTGGTTGAAGGGTGTTGAGTAAACGTACCGGAATATTAGCCAGTTTAGCAGGTAAAATGCACGTTGGATGCAAAATCTTTGCACCGAAATAAGCCAACTCAGCTGCTTCTTCAAAATGAAGTCTGGCCACTGGCGCAGTTTTATCCACAATACGGGGATCGTTGTTGTGCATTCCGTCGATATCTGTCCAGATCTGAATTTCTTCAGCTTTGATGGCAGCACCGATCAGTGAAGCCGAGTAATCACTCCCACCCCTTTGCAGATTATCCACTTCACCATAAGCATTCAGACAGATAAAGCCCTGAGTGATGAAAAGTTCAGCATCGGGGTACAACGCCAGCTGCTTGGTCAGGTTCAGACGAATATACTCAGCGTCAGGCTCTCCGTTCTTGTCAACACGCATGTATTCGAGTGCGGGAAGTAAGATTGCTTTAATACCACTTTCGTTCAGAAAATTGGTGAACATGGTTGTTGAAAGCAATTCTCCCTGTGAAAGCACCACTTTTTCTTCAAAAAGAGTAAACAGGTTTTCCGTAAAGCTACGGATATAATCAAAATGCGCTTGAAGGGTTTCTTTGGTTTTCTGTTTGTATTCTTCGGTTGAATACAAAGCGTCAACAACACCTTCATATCTGACTGCCAGCTTATTGATGGTTTCGTTGGCAGCATCCGGATTGCGTTTATACAGGTAATCCGAAATTTCCACCAAGGTATTGGTCGTTCCAGACATAGCCGATAGTACAACAATTTTCTTTTGACCATCGAGGATAAGATTGGATACTTCTTTCATTCTTTGGGCGGACCCAACGGAAGTACCACCAAACTTTAGCACTTTCATTTTATTGTTACTTTATTGGTTTAATTAATAGGTACAAAGGTACATTTTTTTATTCAATCAATCTGTTATTTTCGCATTTTAGGGTGCGCCCCGGATAGCTTTGAACAAAGCCAATATTATGGGTGCTCATGATGACAGTAGCACCTGATTCTCGTATGGAATGCAGCAACTTTACAATTTCACTGCCTGTTTCAGGATCCAGGTTACCGGTTGGTTCGTCTGCCAGTATGATGTCTGGCGAATTGAGCAGCGCTCTGGCCATAACAATTCGTTGCTGTTCACCTCCGGATAACTCATGGGGCATCTTATAGCCCTTGTTGTACATTCCCACCTGAGTAAGTACATGCTCAATGCGTTCCTGGATATCCGTTTTTATTTTCCAGCCTGTCGCTTTAAGCACAAATGCCAGATTTTCTTCCACATTGCGGTCTATCAGAAGCTGAAAATCCTGAAAAACAATACCCAAACGACGTCGCAAGAGTGGCAATTGTGAACTTTTAATGTGCGTCAAATCGAAATCCAGAATTTTTGCTGAACCAGTAGTAATAGGCACTTCACTATATAATGTTTTCAAAAGGCTGCTTTTACCTGATCCAACCTTTCCAATAATGTAAACAAACTCACCCTTGTGTATTTCAAGATTTACATTTTGAAGTACCACTAACTCATCCCGGCATATTTCAACACCTTTGTATTTAATCAGAACATCATCTTTCATACGAAAAAAATTAATTGAACGAACACTTCAAAATTGATTCGGGCAAACACTTTATTCTTTGTGTCTTTTTTTCAACTCCCTGCCTAAATCGTCCAGGCGATAGCCCTTGCTGGTAAGCAGTACAATCAGGTGGTACACCAAATCGGAAGCCTCATACAGAAATCCTTCCTCGGTGCCGTTAGTGGCTTCAATCACTGTTTCGACAGCCTCTTCACCTACTTTTTGCGCCATACGGTTTACACCGCTGTTGAACAAAGAAGTCGTGTAAGACTTTTCTGGCATCTCCCTGTGACGGCGATCTATGAAATCCTGCAAATAGCGCAAAAAGTCAAAGTCACCCATTTGATTTTCTTCATTGAAACAAGTATCCCATCCCTTGTGACAAACCGGACCTACAGGATTGGCCTGAATCAGTAATGTGTCGTGATCGCAATCTTCTTTGATGGATACAACATTCAGAAAGTTTCCGCTTTCTTCACCTTTGGTCCAAAGACGATTTTTTGTACGACTGAAAAAACAAACCTGGCCAGTCTCCTGGGTTTTGGCAAAAGCTTCTTCATTCATAAAACCCAACATCAATACTTTTCCAGTTTTGGAATCTTGTATGATGGCAGGCACCAATCCGTTTAATTTACTGTAATCTAAGTTCATAGGAATCTATTTTTATCTTTATTTTCTAACAACGACACCCTGAGTACTCAGGTAATCTTTCAAATCCGGGATGGTAATCTCTCCAAAATGGAAAACACTGGCAGCCAATGCCGCATCTGCTTTACCCAGAAGAAAAGCATCTCTGAAATGTTCTTTCTCACCTGCTCCCCCTGAAGCAATGACCGGAATGGACAAACTTTCAGCCAAGCGGCACAAGGCTTCGTTGGCATAGCCGGTTTTAACTCCGTCGTGGGTCATACTGGTGAACAGAATTTCTCCTGCCCCTCTTTGCTGTGCTTCCATAGCCCAGTCAAACAATTTTTTATCGGTTGGAATCCGACCGCCGTTCAGGTAGCAAATCCATTCTCCGTTTTCATAGTTCGCATCAATAGCAACCACACAAACCTGGGCACCAAAATTGCGGGAAATATCATTGATTAGCTGAGGGTTACGAAGTACAGCTGAATTTACGGAAACTTTATCCGCTCCTGCGTTCAATAACCGGTCCACATCTTTGAGCTCATTAATACCACCACCTACGGTGAAAGGGATACTCACCTGAGCAGCAACACGTTTCACCATGTCGGTAAATGTTTTACGTCCTTCGTGAGAAGCGGTAATATCCAGATAAACCAATTCATCAGCACCCTGACGACTATACTCCGCGCCAAGTTCAACAGGATCACCTGCCTGACGAAAGTTTACAAAGTTAATACCTTTTACCGTTTGTCCATCTTTAACGTCCAAACAGGGGACGATTCTTTTTGCAAGCATATTTTTTTTAACCGATTAGGATAAAAAGTATTGTAAATCTTTGAGAGCTATCCTGCCTTCATAAATGGCTTTACCAAAAATGACGGCGGGTAAACCTGCTTCAGAAAGGGCTTCCAAATCGGCCATAGAGCTGACTCCGCCGCTGGCTACCAAATACAAATCCGGAAAAGCAGTGAGTATTTTTTGGTAAAGTTCTGTGGAAGGGCCCTGCAACATGCCATCTTTGCTGATGTCTGTGCAAATCACTTTTTGGATGCCTTTATTTTTATAATTTTCCAGGAAAGGAAGAAGTTCCAGTTTTGTTTCTTCCGTCCAGCCTGTCACTGCGATTTTTTCTTCTTTCACATCAGCACCAAGAATAATTTTATCCGCACCGAATTTCTGAATCCACGACTCAAAAATATCGGGCGATTTCACGGCAATACTACCACCTGTTATCATTTGAGCGCCACATTCAAAAGCGATGCGTAAATCTTCGTCCGATTTTAAGCCTCCGCCAAAATCAATAATCAGGGAAGTATGGGTCGAAATGTTTTCAAGAACCCGGTGATTGACAATGTGATGTGCTTTTGCTCCATCCAGATCCACCAGATGCAAACGCGTGATACCATGGTCTTCGAACGCTTTAGCCACTTCCAGCGGGTTTTCGTTGTAGATGGTTTTGCGGTCGTAATCACCCTGCGAAAGACGCACACATTTTCCGTCGATCAAATCTATTGCGGGTATGATATCCATGTTTATATGTTTATGAAATTTCGTAAAATTCGTTCTCCCAATGGCCCACTTTTTTCAGGATGAAACTGAGTGGCATAAAAATTATCACGGTGCAAAGCTGCACTAAAAGGCTGCAGATAGTCCGTCACCGCCGTAGTCTGATTGCAAAGTGCAGCGTAAAAGCTGTGTACATAATAAACGTACTGCTCTTCCATATCGGGGGTAAATAGAGCCGTCTGCAAGGAATGGATGGTATTCCAACCCATTTGAGGCACTTTATCACTGATCTGTTGAGGGATAAAACGCTTCACCTGGGTATCAAAAATACCCAGACAATCGGTGTTGCCTTCCTCGGAATGTTTGCACATCAATTGCAAACCAATACAAATACCAAGAACAGGCTGCTTCAAATCTTTAATCAACAAATCCAGTTTGTGTTCCTTTAAATAAGCCATTGTGGAGGAAGCTTCCCCTACTCCGGGAAAAATTACTTTATCGGCTGCCAAAATCAGCTCCTTGTCATCCGTCACAACGGGTTCAATCCCAATGCGTCTCAAGCCATGCATGACCGAGTAAATATTTCCTGCATTGTATTTTATGATGGCAACGTTCATACGAATTTCGGGTATAATTAATTAAAAACGACGGTGCGGTTCTGATAAACCAGAATTTTGTGTTCGATGTGTTTTTCGACTGCCCGAGAAAGCACAATCTTTTCAATATCCTGTCCGCGATGCACCAGGGCTTCAACGGTATCCTTGTGGGTAATGCGAACTACATCCTGATCGATGATGGGTCCGGCATCTAAATCGGCAGTCACGTAATGGCTGGTGGCTCCGATAATTTTCACCCCACGTTCGTAAGCTGCATGATAGGGTTTCGCTCCTACAAAAGCTGGCAAGGTGGAATGATGAATATTGATGATCTTATTGGGGAAATGATTGACAAAATCATCGGAAATGATCTGCATGTATCTGGCCAAAACAATAAAATCGACCCCGTACGAATCCAAAAGCTCAATTTCCCGAACTTCCTGGGCATCTTTATTTTCCTTGGTGATGGGCACATGATGGAAAGGAATTCCAAAACGTTCAACAATAACGGCTAATTCTTCGTGATTGCTTATGATACAAGGTATTTCCACATTCCAGTCACCGGAAGAATAGTGCGCCAACAGATCAAAAAGACAGTGAGACATTTTGGAAACGAAAATAGCCATTTTAGGTTTTTGATCGCCAAAATACAACCGGAAGGACATCTGATACTTTTGTGCATAAAGGGTATTGAAATATTCTTCCACTTTGTCTCTGGGAATGGAAAATTGTTCCAGTGACCACTCTACACGCATAAAAAAAACATCGGCCTTGCGGTCTACATGCTGATCAAGATATAGAATATTTCCTTTATTTACATTGATAAAATCGGTTACAGCTGCTAAAATTCCCTTTTGATCGGGACAGTGAATCAACAAGATGGCAGTCGTTTCCGGATGGCTTAAGCTCGTCATAGTTCTAACTTATTTTAGACTGCAAAAATAGCAAAAAAGTACTGTATGACCGCAGGTTAAATGAAAAAACAGCGCAAAATAGGACAACTAGGAGCATTTATAGAAGTTAAGGGATAAATCACGTATTTTTAACCTAAAAAAATTGCTTTTTCGAATATATCCGCTATTTTTGCGTTGTAAAAGTATGTTTTATAACAAGTAATGGTAAAAAAACAGAGCATCACGGAGACCAGAGAATTGGAAAATCTGGTTGAGATTTGGCAGACGCTGACTCCCGATGAACAGGAATATCTGAAAGCCAACTTCTCCATTCAGAACTTCAAGAAGAATGAAATCATTCACTATGAAGGAGATAAACCTACACACATCATGTGTCTGGTTAAAGGTAAAGTCAAAATATACAAGGAAGGTGTAGGCGGAAGAAATCAAATTGTCCGCATCATGCAGCCCATCAGTTATTTTGCCTATAGGGCCATTTTTGCAGAAGCAAACTACAACACGACAGCTTGTGCTTTTGAGACTTCCAGCGTGGTGATGATCCCCAAGGAGGTCATCATGAAACTGATCCAGCAAAACTTAAAGTTGTCTTATTATTTCATTTATGCGCTTTCAATCGACTTGGGCATTTCCGATGCCAGACAAGTAAACCTGACTCAGAAACACATCCGGGGACGCCTGGCCGAATCGCTTATTTTTATGCGCGACAATTACGGCCTGGAAGAAGACGGAGTGACCATCAACGTGTATCTTTCCAGGGAAGATCTGGCAAACCTGTCAAACATGACGACTTCAAACGCCATCCGTACCCTTTCCATGTTTGTGACAGAAAGAGTGATTACCATGGACGGTAGGAGAATCAAGATTATCGACGAAGAAAAGTTGCGTAAAATCAGCCGGCTCGGTTAACAACATCCAGCATTTTCTGTATATTTTCATCGGCATCTGCCAGAGCGTCCAACCAAACAATGGAAATGCCCCGCTTTTCCATGCCCCTAAACCAGGTCATCTGTCTTTTGGCAAATTGATGGATGGCCACTTCCAGCTGATTGTATAATTCGGTGTAGCTTAATACTCCTGTTAAATACAAACTCACAAATTTATATTCCAGACCATAATAGATGAGGTCTTCCACCGGTATTCCGCCATCAATAAGGGCTTGTACTTCGGCTATCATCCCTTCTTCCAGCCTGGCTTTTAGTCGTTGACTGATTCGTTTGCGACGTTCTTCTCTATCCAGCTGCAGTCCGAAAACAACCGATGATATTTCGGGGAAATCCGATTGAGGTTTGGGGTTGAGCTTGTAGTATTCTTCAATTTCTATAGCACGAATGGCTCTTTTGATGGTATCAACATCGGTGGTATTGTGTAGCATTTTATACGTTGAAAGCACACCCGTCAATTCTGTCAGCGTTTTTCCTTCCAAGGTATTTCTCAACTCTGGATTGGCGTGTACCGGCATCAGGTTGTAGCTTTTAAGTACGGATTCGATGTACAATCCGGTGCCACCGCAAAGTACGACTTGCTTTCCTCGCTCAAGAATAGAAGTGTATGCCTGTAGAAAGTCCCGCTGATATTCAAAGACGTTGTATTTGTAACCTGCATCTGCTATATCAATTAGATGATACGGGATTCGGTTTCCTTGAAAAGTATATTCTGAAAGATCTTTGCCTGTACCAATATCCATTCCACGATAAACCTGCCTGGAATCGCCGCTGATGATTTCTGCTTCAAGTGCATTTGCAAGTTTAACAGCCAGGTGGGTTTTGCCGGAGGCAGTAGGGCCGAGAATAGTAATCAGGGTATTTTTCATCGTCAATTTTTGAATGTGCAATAGTACAAAAAAAGCCGCTCCAATGGAACGGCTTTTTCAATATATCTATCGTAAATTATTTTACGGTGTCCATGTGTGCGATCAAGTCCAAAACTTTGTTTGAATAACCCCACTCGTTGTCATACCAGCTAACCAGCTTAACGAAGTTGCCGTTCAAAGCGATACCTGCGTTTGCATCAAAGATGGATGTGCGGGCGTCGTGGATGAAATCGGTAGAAACAACTGAATCTTCGGTGTAACCTAGGATGCCTTTCATTTCATTTTCAGAAGCAAGTTTCAAAGCAGCTTTGATTTCGCTGTATGAAGCTGATTTTTCCAAACGAACGGTCAAGTCAACTACAGAAACGTCAGCAGTTGGTACGCGGAAAGCCATACCGGTCAGTTTGCCGTTCAATTCTGGGATAACCATACCTACAGCTTTAGCAGCACCGGTAGAAGAAGGGATGATGTTGTTCAGGATAGAACGACCACCTCTCCAATCCTTAGCGGAAGGAGCATCTACAGTTTTTTGAGTGTTGGTAGCAGCATGTACTGTTGTCATCAAACCTTCAACGATACCGAAGTTGTCGTTGATAACTTTAGCCAAAGGAGCAAGACAGTTGGTAGTACAAGAGGCGTTGGATACGATATCCATGTCTTTTGTATATTTTTCTAAGTTCACACCGCAAACGAACATAGGTGCGTCAGCAGAAGGTGCAGAAATAACAACTTTTTTAGCACCACCCTTGATGTGAGCAGCAGCTTTTTCTAGTGTTGTGAAAACACCGGTAGATTCAACTACGTATTCAGCACCTGAAACACCCCAACCAATGTTAGCGGGATCTTTTTCAGCAAAGAATGCAACTTCTTTACCATTGATGAACAATTTACCACCTTTGTTTTCAGCTGTACCTTTGAATTTACCGTGAACTGTATCGTAGTTCAACATGTAAATAAGATAATCCAAATCCAAAAATGGATCATTAACTGCAACGATTTGAACATCGTCTCTTTCTTGAGCGGCACGGAAAACCAAGCGGCCGATACGGCCAAAACCGTTAATACCTACCTTAATCATTGTTTGAATCTTATTATTAGTGTATAATTAAAATCGATCACAAAATTACACATTTTGTCGCAAATAAAAATCTTTTCTCTGTTTTTTTTCATGTGTGATAGTCTATTTATTTATAGGTCACATGGAACGCCGCATGTCAAGTTCACCCTCATTGGTGTACAACATTGTACATGCTTGTTTCACGAATCAAAATCAGCAACCGCAAGGAGATTTGCAAGCAGCCATTAACAGGGCGAATCCAAGCAAACAAAAAAAGAACAACAGGTTTCTTTTCATACGATCTAATTTGAAATTTTCATCCTTTTTTAACCCACAAAGCAGACATTTTGGCTAAAATTTTGATAATTGAATGTCTTCCAAACATCTGCCTATCGGCTTATCGCGCAAATGTAGGATTTTTTCCCCTAGGTTATAAATTTTTTAAGTATTTTTGCACCAAATTTTTTTAGTAATTTTCCCATGCAAGAAAGAATCATCATTTTAGACTTCGGTTCACAAACCACCCAATTGATAGCACGTCGTGTGCGTGAGTTAAATATGTATTGCGAGATACTTCCATATAATAAATTTCCTCACGAAGCTACTGACGTGAAAGGTGTTATCCTTTCGGGTAGTCCATTTTCAGTTTACGACAAATCTGCATTCAAAACGGATGTATCCAAACTTTGTCAGAAATATCCTGTTTTAGGTATTTGTTATGGTGCCCAGCTGATTGCTCACAATGCAGGAGGTACAGTAGAACCTGCAGGTTCGCGCGAATACGGCCGTGCCAATATTGAAAATTTTTCAACGGAAAGTCCACTTTTAAAAGATTTCACCGATAACTCACAAATATGGATGTCCCACGGTGATACCATCACCAACATCCCTTCAACTTTTGAAATTATCGCTTCAACCAAGGACGTTCCTGTTGCAGCGTATCATATTAAAGGTGAAAATACCTGGGGTGTACAATTTCACCCGGAAGTTTTTCATACCCTGGACGGAACGAAACTGCTAGACAACTTTTTAAATATCTGCGGATGTGCTAAAGACTGGTCGCCAGCTTCTTTTGTGGAATCCACGGTTGCTTCGCTCAGAGCACAACTGGGTAATGACAAAGTGGTTCTTGGGCTTTCAGGCGGTGTCGACTCCTCCGTTGCTGCCGTTTTACTAAACAAGGCCATCGGTAAAAACCTGACCTGTATTTTTGTAGATCACGGACTACTTCGTAAAAACGAGTTTGAAGACGTGATGCGCGACTACGAACACCTCGGTCTGAACGTGATTGGAGTGAATGCCAAGAAACGCTTTTACGCAGAACTGGAAGGCGTTTCAGACCCGGAAACAAAACGTAAAATTATTGGCAAAGGCTTTATCGACGTTTTTGACGTAGAAGCAAAAAAAATACAGGATGTGAAATGGTTGGCACAAGGTACTATTTATCCTGACTGCATCGAATCGCTTTCCATTACTGGAACGGTCATCAAGTCTCACCACAATGTGGGTGGACTTCCTGAAAAAATGCATTTGAAATTGTGTGAACCCTTGCGCTTACTCTTTAAAGATGAAGTTCGCCGTGTTGGAAATCAACTTGGCATGATGCCTCATCTTATTAAACGCCAACCTTTCCCCGGCCCTGGTTTGGCAGTACGTATTTTGGGTGATATCACCGAAGATAAAGTACGCATCGCCCAGGAAGCAGACGCCATTTTTATAGACAGTTTGCGTGAGTGGGATTTGTACGATCAGGTTTGGCAAGCCGGTGTTATTTTATTGCCCATCCGATCGGTCGGAGTTATGGGCGATGAACGCACCTATGAAAATGCTGTTGCTCTGCGCGCTGTTACCTCTACAGACGCCATGACAGCAGACTGGGCTCATTTGCCCTATGAATTTTTAGCAAAAGTATCCAATGAAATTATCAATAGAGTGAAAGGTGTAAACCGCGTGACCTATGACATTTCGTCAAAGCCACCGGCAACCATTGAGTGGGAATAAAAACATGAAGCTATGATCTATTGTATGAAATGTGGGAGTAAACTTCCCGATGAAGCTAAATTTTGCAAATATTGTGGTTCTTCTACCGGCTTGAATGAAGGAACCGTCAACAATAATGTAGAACCCGAAACTTCTCCGAAAGTTGAAGCGGATCCTATCCCTACAACAAGAGTTGAAGTAGAGATTAAAACTTCACCCAATGTGGAAGTGGAAATTAAAACTTCACCAAAATTTGACGTTGAAGTTAAAACGGCACCCATTGTTGAAACGAAGATCATTCAGATTCCTTTTGTTGAACCTGTTGTTGCAGCACCTGCTGTTGTTGCGGTTCCTCCTGTTGTAGAAGCGCCTCCTGTTGTAGAAGCAGTTATTGTGCACCCAGTTGTTGTGGCAGAAATAAAGCCTACCCCTGTTATACAGGCAGAAGTTGTTGCTCCACAAGTTGTTCAGGCTCAAGTCGTTGCGCCACCCATTGTAGATGCAGCACCCAGATACCCTCACAGCATCGAAAATGAAATCATCTATCCTCGTTCTGTAGAAACGGAGCCCAGATATCCCCGCAGAAATGAAACGGCATCAGAAATTAAACACCCTTTCAAACCTGAAGTAGAAAACAACGAACTTTTCAACCATTCAGTAAAAAGCCAGACTTCAAATCCATTTGAAAAAAACCATCAGAAATCAAGCGGATATTTCATAGACAATGAATTTCATGGTGGACTGGCCAGAAAAAACATTGGTGGCATTTACAACCAAATGCGGGATTGTGTAGAAGGTGGTAAATGGGGTTATGTCGATACAACCAAAAGAGAAGTCATACCTGCCATTTACGACACAGCAACTATTTTTAATGATGGATTTGCGAAAGTGTCCATAAAAGGCAGATACGGCATCCTGAATAAAAAAGGAAACGAAACTATTCCGCTTATTTACAGTGATGTAACATTTACCAGCGAAGGTTTGACCGGTGTCTGCCTGAATGATAAATGGGGATTTATAGACGTTAAAGGTAAAAAAGTGGTACCCTTTAAATACAGTGATGTCACTCCTTTTGAAGATGGAATGGCCGGCGTTTGTAAAAATGGAAAATGGGGACTCATTGATAAAAGTGGCAGAATCGTGGTATCCTTTATTTACAACGATGCCAGCCAATTCGAAAATTACAAGAAATCAAATTCCAGAGATTCGGAGGACAAACCAGACAGGTCTGATAGCCTGATGTACCGTTTAACCATCGGAATCATCAAAGCATGGGCTGCACTTTTTGGAGAAATAGTTTTCCTTTTTGTCATCAACCGCTTGCTGCCTCCGGAAAGGACAAACTTCTATTGGATGCTGGTTGCTGCTACCATCGTTATTTCATTTTTACTTTTCTTCCTCATTATCGATACCATCAAAGGAGCCGTTCGAAAAAACGCTGAACAATAAAACAGATACTATTTGATGAATGCCCGTTTAGAAATAATTCTAAACGGGCATTTTCTTTTTAGGTAACACCTGTTTTCAAGAATAAAATCGGATTTGGTCATATTTTATCGCAAAATGACTTTATTTTTGCCTAATCGATTGTGCAAAGCAAAACATGGTCATTTTCTTTTATAAATTGAATGGATTTTAACAGAAAATCTTTTTTATAAAGAGTTTCTTTACACTGTGAATACTTTTAATCATTCACAAATATTTTTTAATGCCTTATTTCTAAAACGTATAAACGAATGAGTATTTCTTCACCTGCAAGTCAGGAACGAAAAGTCTGGGCCGACGTTCTTCGGTTTGTTGCCATGTTTATGGTAATTGGTGTACATTGCACCGACCCGTTTAATATTTCACCTGCTGCCAGATTAAACCCCGATTACAATTTTTGGGGAACCATTTACGGATCACTTCTTCGCCCTTGCGTACCCTTGTTTGTGATGCTGACCGGTATGCTTTTACTACCAGTCCGTCAAGAAGCCGGCCCATTTTATAAGAAAAGAATTTTGAGGGTACTTTACCCGTTTTTAATTTGGTCGGTACTCTACGATCTTTTTCCATGGTTTACGGGCGTACTTGGTTTGGAACCCTCCATCATTACCAAATTCTTTGTGTATGCAGGTGCCAATCCTTCGCAAGCTTTGGGTGACAGCTTAAAGAATGTCGCGATGATTCCCCTTAATTTCACTTCGATGTGCACACACATGTGGTACATCTACCTGCTGATAGGCCTTTACCTGTTTATGCCTGTTTTTTCAGCCTGGGTCAAGGATGCAACAGAGAAACAAAAAAGAATGTACCTTTATATGTGGGGTCTGACACTATTTCTTCCGTATCTCCACGAATATGTTTCCAGATACATCCTCGGCTCCTGCCCCTGGAATGGCAGCTTTGATATGCTCTATTATTTCGCCGGTTTTAACGGTTACCTGCTTTTAGGTCATTATTTATCAAAAGGAAATACTTGGAGCATCCTGAAAACAGTGTTGATCAGTGGAGGTTTATTCGCCATCGGTTATGCCATCACCTACACAGGTTTTGGCAAAATGGTGGCTGACCCAAGTTCCACCGAAGAGCAAATCGAACTTTTCTTTTTGTACTGCACGCCAAATGTTGTTATGATGACCATTGCTGTTTTCCTGCTGGTTCAAAAGATCAGAATCACGAGTCCTTTCTGGGTAAAACTACTGGCAAACCTTACCAAATATGGTTTTGGCATTTATATGGTGCATTACTTCCTGGTTGGTCCAAGCTATATGATTGTAGACCTGATTCAGGTACCAATACCTTTGCAGGTGCCAGTAGCAACCACATTAACTTTCGCCTTTGCCTGGATATTTACAGCGCTCATCTATAAGCTGCTGCCATCGAAGGCAAAATACATTATGGGATAATTCTATAACACAATAAATCTATGAAAACAATTAAATTAATTGCTCTCTTCTTGCTGCTTTTGACGCAGTTTCAGGTAAACGCACAGAAATGGGAAGCCAAACAGGCTCCATTAATGACCAGATTTGCAAAGGATGTAAATCCGGATAAGGTACTTCCGGAATACCCACGTCCTCAAATGGCCCGTGAAAAATGGATGAACCTGAACGGTCTTTGGCAGTATCAACCCGGTACATGGGCTAATGAACCCTATCCACAAGGCAAACTGGACAAAACTATTTTGGTTCCCTTTGCTGTAGAATCGGCACTTTCAGGGGTGATGGAACGCCATGAAAGACTTTGGTACCGCAGAACGTTCAACATTCCGGCAGACTGGAAAAATCAACGCGTCCTGTTAAATTTTGGTGCTGTTGATTACTTTTCCGAAGTTTTTATCAACGACAAAAGCGTCGGCACCCATCAGGGGGGATACGATCCTTTCACCTTTGACATCACCGATTTTCTGACCCAGGGTGAACAAACCATCACTGTAAAAGTATATGACCCAACCACTCAGAAAGGTTTTCCTCGTGGAAAACAAGCCATGAATTCAGAAGGCATCATGTATACCTCAACAACAGGTATCTGGCAAACCGTATGGTTGGAACCCGTTGCTCAAACCAGAATCGAAAACTTCCGCATTACACCGGATATCGACAAATCTGTTCTTAAACTTCAGGTATTTGCCAGAGGCAATCGTGCTAACGATGTGCAATACACCGCTCAGGTGAAGGAAAATGGCAAAGTGATCGCTACTATGAAAGGTGACCCAATGGAAGAAATTTTCATCCCCATCAAAAATCAGAAACTGTGGTCACCAGACAGTCCTTTCTTATACGACTTGACCATCACAATGTCTGACGGAAGCCAGATCGTAGATAAGGTAGACGGCTACTTTGGTATGCGTAAGATTTCCGTAGAAAAGGACGGAAAATTCAAGAAAATGTTCCTGAACAACAAGTTTGAGTTTCAATTAGGACCTCTTGATCAGGGATTCTGGCCTGACGGTATTTATACAGCACCAACAGACGAAGCATTAAAATACGACTTGGAAATGACCAAAGCTTTTGGCTTTAACATGGTACGCAAGCACATCAAAGTTGAGCCTTATCGTTGGTATTATTGGGCAGATAAATTAGGTCTGATGGTTTGGCAGGACATGCCTTCACCCAACTCTTACACGGGCAATACACCTCCGGTTGAAAAAGAAGCCTATCAGAGTGAAATGATCCGCATGGTTGAAACGCACTGGAACATTCCATCCATCATTATGTGGGTCGTATTTAATGAAGGTCAGGCACAACACAACACCAAAGATTATTGCGCACTGGTAAAAGGTTTAGACCCCAGCAGACTGGTTAACCAGGCTAGCGGCGGCGGACATGAAGGTGTTGGCGACGTAATGGATATTCACAGCTATCCACCTCCAGCATGCCCCACAAGCAACTATCAAACTTTGGCATGTGGCGAATATGGTGGTATCGGTTACATTGTACCCGGACACACCTGGAAAGTTGGTCCTACCTACATCATGATGGACAACAAGGAAAAATTAATGAACCTGTACGATGACTATGCCACGATGTTGGCCGGTTTCAAGACAAACGAAGGGTTAAGTGCTGCTGTTTATACAGAGATCACCGACGTGGAGATTGAGCTCAACGGACTTCTGACATACGACCGTTTGATCAAAGCAGATGTCAAAAGATTTTACGCTTCAACCCGTAAAGCCATCGACCAGACCATTTATACCTATGAAATCCTGCCTACTTCAAAAGTGAAGGCTCGTCAATGGCAATATACCACAACCAAACCTGAAGAAGGATGGATGCAAAAGGCATTCAACGCTTCCAGCTGGAAAACCGGTGAAGGTGGTTTTGGAACAGCCTTTACACCAGGATCTGTTGTCCGTACAGAATGGAATTCATCCGACATTTGGATCCGTCAGGATTTCAAATTGGGTGATTTGTCGCTCATCAATCTGGACAATCTTGTTCTGATGATGCATCACGACGAAGAATGCGAAGTGTACATCAATGGCGTGGAAGCTGCAAAAGTAGAAGGCGCAGTATCCGGCTATGTGACTATCCAGATCTCAGCAGCTGCCAAAAAGGCGTTAATCAAAAATGGTCAAAACAACATCGCTATCCATTGTCATCAAACAGTTGGTGGTCAATACATCGATTGCGGACTTTCCTTCAGCAGCATCAATAAACCTATATCAGAAAAAACAATCAATAATTTATTGGTTAAATAATGAATTCATTCAAAACCTATTTTTTGAAATCCAGTTGCCTGCTCACCATCCTGATGGTGAGCAGCTACGTATTTGCGGCAGACTGGTCGATGAAAAAAGCTCCATTAATGACAAAATGGGCAGCCGAGATCAACGTAAACAGCCCCCTGCCCGAGTACCCCAGACCCCAAATGGTCAGAACAGACTGGTCAAACTTAAACGGACTGTGGGAATTCCAGGTTGGAACCAGGGAAGATGCAGCACCCTATGGCAAGACCTTATCTGAAAAGATTCTGGTACCCTATCCTGTAGAATCAGCCCTTTCGGGTGTGATGGAACACCACGACCGGGTTTGGTATCGCCGAATGATTTCCATTCCGTCAACATGGAAAGGCTCCAGGATACTTTTGCACTTCGGAGCAATTGACTGGGAGTCTGAAATTTACATCAATGGAAACAGTGTTTGCATCCACAAAGGAGGCTACGATGAAATTAGTATCGACATCACACCCTACCTGGTTGACACTAGGGATCAGGAAGTGATTGTGCGCGTTTACGACCCTACCGAATCGTACGGTCAGCCCCGCGGAAAACAGGAAAATCCCCCTCATGGAAACCTGATCATGTACACACCAGTGACCGGTATCTGGCAGACGGTGTGGATGGAGCCTGTGGCGGATTGCAGCATCAAAGGAATTAAACTGGTACCTGATGTAGACAACAGCCGCTTAAAACTAATGGTTGAAACAGATGGATCAGCTAAAGATTTGACCCTGGTCGCTACGGCAAAAGATGGAAAAAAAATAGTAGGTACCGTTTCCGGAAAGACAGGAGCCTATCTCTATATCCCGATTAAAAAAGCAAAACTTTGGTCGCCTGATTCTCCTTTTTTATACGATTTAAACATTGAGTTAAAAAGTGGAAACACCACGATTGATCATGTGGAAAGCTACTTTGGCATGCGCAAAATCAGCCTGCAACAAGTGGGTGATCACCAAAAAATAAGCCTGAATAACAAGTTTGTATACAACCTCGGCTTTCTGGATCAGGGTTTCTGGCCCGATGGTATTTATACTGCCCCAACGGACGAGGCGCTCAAATTTGATATTCAGATTCAGAAAGATTTTGGTTACAACTTTGTGCGAAAACACATTAAAGTAGAGCCTCAGCGCTGGTATTACTGGGCAGATAAGCTGGGCCTCATGGTTTGGCAGGACATGCCTTCGGCAAATTCTTACAAGCATCTCCCACCACCAGTAGATACACTCCAGTATAGAAAAGAACTGGGACGCATGATAGACGGCCGCTTCAACAGCCCATCTATTATCTGTTGGGTTCTTTTCAACGAAACCCAAGGCCAGAAAGCCAGCAATGGTTTCAACCTGACTAAAAACATGTTTGATTTGGTGAAAGCCAAAGATCCAAACCGACTCATCAACGTAGCCAGTGACAACATCTTCAAAGATTCCATCGGCGATATTCTGGATTACCACTCCTACCCAGGGCCAAAAGCCATCGAAAGCAAAACAATGGCAACAGCTTGCGGAGAATTTGGCAGTGTTGGTTTAGCAGTTCCCGGCCATGAATGGAAAGCAAACGAAGGAGTCAGTGGCCTGATGGTTAAATCCGTCAAAGAGCTGGAAAACACGTACGAAAGCTACATCAACATGCTTTCGGAATTTAAGGTATCTCATGGAATGAGTGGTGCAGTGTTTACACAACTCACCGATGTGGAACAGGAAATCAATGGTTTTCTGACGTATGACCGTATTCCCAAGGTGAGCATCGAGAATATCAAAGCCATCAACGAACGACTGGTCAATCAAATCCTCAAAAAAGAGGTGCTGATTCCTGATGCCACTACGACCGGTTTGGTTTGGAAATATACCACCACCAAACCTGCATCCGACTGGACAAACAGAAGTTTTGATGATGCAGCCTGGAAATCAGGTAAAGGCGGATTCGGCGCCGGAGCACCTCCTGAAAGTGTTGTAAACACGGAATGGAATACCAACGACATTTGGTTGCGTACCGATGTCAAAATGGGCAAGATCAAACCTCAGGACTTGGAGAATATCTATTTCCACATCTACTACGATGAGGATTATGAGGTTTACATCAATGGTGTTCAGGTAGCTTCCGGTAAAGGTAATTCTACAAATTATGTGACTTTACCATTGACAGTGGAAGCTAAAAAAGCGCTGAAATCGAAGAAGGTTAATACTATTGCGGTGCATTGTCATCAGAAGGGTGGCGGGCAGTATATTGATTTTGGGATGGTGAAGGTTAGTTACTAAGAAAATTCTTATTTCATTTAAAGGGTGTAGAAACGGTTTAAAAACCGGATTTCTACATCTTTTAAATTTTCTATTTCCGGCGTGAATCTTTTTAATAAATAGAGCTGACCTTTCAAAAACCCTGGCTTTTCACAAATACAATATTTCCGAAAACGGTCTTATCACCTGTCGTTGCAAATGCCGATCCATCACTTTAAGCATCATGATATTTACCTCCTATTTTTTTAAGTAAAAATTGATTCTGATTAGATTCTTTTATTAATTGCCCTCTTCCTACTGCTACTAACGCAGATAAATGTAAAAGCAAACGGGGTTAACTTAAACGGAATCACGAAATTTTTGAGGTTATGTAAAAAATTCTACCGATTACACCTATAGATTTACAATCCAATTTACCACCTGATTTACAGCATCATTATCCAATTGATTTTTATGGCTTTTATAAACCAACGAATGATCGTAATCTTTTAAAATGATGGCTTTAAACTTTTCATTTCCTCCTATTTTTAGTAATTCCCCAATCTTTTGGATGTTTGATTTGTATTCAACTCGTTTGTCTTGTGTGCCATTTAATGTCAATACCGGACATTTGATCTTCACGTAATAAAGTTCGGGATTCCAGGTTCTAATAGCTATTTGTTGTGGCAGTATATAGTTGTAAAATTGATGTACATTGCAATAGTTCTCAAACGTCTTATGAAGATTTTTCACCTCTTCATTTTCCCGACTCCATTTATCTTGTAGATAGCCGTATAAATGGGAAACGATGGTATCGTAATTCGTATAATTATGAACAATATCTTCCAATGGACTATACATATCTACTCTAAACCTTCTATACCCATCAACACTTTGTTCGTAATCCTTTGCTTTTATAGAGCTAAGCTTGTTGCATATATCCAAAAAGGATTGGTGGGTTCCGTAAGTTCCATTCAATAAGGTATCTTGATATCGATGCTGGTATTCTTCAAGCTCTCTTCCAGATACAGCCGGAGTAGCAAGAAGTACGACAGCATCAATTTCTGGATTTCTGGATGCCGATATAATACATGACGACCCTCCTTCACTGGAACCCATTACAACAATCTTTTTATCCTTCAATTCCTTTTGAGACTGAACCCAAACAATGGCCGCATCCAAATCATCGGCCTTGGTGTAAAGGGAAGACGCCGGATAGTTATGACCATATTTTAGGATACTATCCTTTCTACCTCCAAATTCAAAAAAGGTGACCCCCATCCGTACAAGTTTATTTCTCAATACGGATTCAGCAGATATATCCGATTCAGGAAGTAGCTCACTGGATAAGCATGGATAGGTATTTAGTACGATATATTTGCTTGACTTCGAACCGCTATTAAAGATTCTACCTTCAAAAAAAGTCTTTTCTTCATTTTCAAAAGATATCTTCTTGGCGTTCTGAGAATGTATTGAAATGCTACTGCAGACATAAAAGACAAGGCTTGTCAATACAACAATGTGTTTCAAATTTTTAATAATTAGATATGAATAAAGGAAAAACCTCAATGACCTATTAAATAAGTTGTGTTTTCTTTATAATTTCAATGAATTTAACTTCCCGCATTTCTTTTTCCAGGATAATTCCATGCTTTTTGAAAAACTCAACCCATGAATCAATATCTCTGGATTCCATATTTGTTTCCAAATGGATGGACAAACACATCAACTCGGACATTTCATCAAAAACCGGAATCCGTACTATTGTTTCAAGTTGTTTTATCAGCTGAGGATTGCGACAACTATTAAGATCTATTTTCACTTGAGTACCAATACTTAAAGTATTTGAGTTATTTAAACCCATGTCGTATTTAACGGTACTATCGTTTACAACTATTCTTTTCAAAACCAACACTTGCGTCATTTTCGGAACGGAACGAGTCGTCAACCCAAAAGCGCTGTTAAGCTGATCGATATAATATTGAGTATAATCACCCATTAAATTGGAGTACGATAAGGATACATTATACATATATTTAGGATCAAATGAATCCACATACGAAATATCCTTAGCGTAGATAATTCGATTACTGGGTATTCTGTTCAAAGCTTTCCGATAGAGTTCAAGAATTGTCTTACGCACATCGATATCTTCATGCCTTTGAACTAACGTATCTTTGAAAGGCTTGGCTTCATCCCCTGTAAAAATTCTTACGGCTTCAGTTGTACCAGAGGAAGATGATGATAATGAGTAATCCACTTCTGGGTAGTATTTTGAAAGTGTAAACGAAATGAGAGGTTTATCTGATTGTACTTGAGAAAAGGACAATTGACAGATGAAGAAAAGAAGAATGAAAATGGAGAATGGTTTCATGATTTAAATTATTTGTTCGGGCTAAGATAAGTAAATAAACGATAAGAAAATAAATATTTAAAAAACAGAAACATTAAAAAAGCATCAAACTAACGATGCTTCATATTTTCTTTTTTGTAGATTTGTGGCAATACCTTAATTCTGCAATTATGAGAAATGTATTTGTTCTGTTGTTTATTATTGTACTGACCATATCCGGTCTACAAGCGAAACAATCCTTACCCGACAGCCCTAAAAATTCGGCTGAATCCATCGTTTATACCATTGACAAAGATAATTTACGAAAAAACTACCTGAAAGGATGTGTCGTTTCTGAAGAAATGTTGGGTGAGCCTGTAGCTAGGTATACCAACGGGAAACAAATCCCCAGCTTGAAAAGGGGCAATTATCTAATCGTAAATGCAGTAGGAAATAGTTTACATTTCAGTGATTACACAGTTGATGATCTGAAATACAAGATGATTAACGGCGAAAAAGTCCTGCTTTGTCTATACGATAGTCTGGGGAATATTATTTCGGACGCCGTAGTAAAAAGTGGTTTAAAACGGATCCGGTTTGAACCAAAAACCCAGACCTACAATACTTCTAAACTCAAGAATGAACAGGTGCTTGAAGTAAATAACAAGGGCGTTTATCACTACATTGAGATTGAAAACCAACACAATAGATACAATTACCACAAGCGGAATATCTTCCAAAAAATACACTACCTGCCAAGAAAGCTCTGGTATTCCCTGAAAAACTTTAGGTATACTCTTCTACACCCCGAGGATCGCGAGGATAAAGTTCGTTACACCGGTTTTGTGGTGTTCAGTAAGCCTAAATACAAGCCAGGAGAGATTGTAAAAATGAAAGCCTATTTGGCATCAGAAAAGGGTAAACCCTTCAGTAAACCAGTAAATCTGCGTCTTTACAACAATTATTCAGATAATATAGATACCGTACTGATCCGCAATTTGAGTCCATATAGGCCTGGAATGTACGAGTATCAGTTTAAACTGACCGATAGTCTAAAACTCAAACTGGATCAAACCTACCGTCTGGAGTTATGTCCAGACAGAGGTTTTTATAACAATGTGAATGGCAGTTTCAATTACGAAGACTACCAACTGAAGAGCATCAGACTATCAATGACCTCGAACAAAGACACCTACGTCAAAGGTGACACCTTAAAATTATTAATTAAAGCCTCCGACGAAAACGATATGGCAGTTTACGGAGGTCGCGCCGAAGTATGTCTAATTCCGGAAAAGATTGAAGAGCAGAAAAAAAATGTTACCGTTTTTGTTCCGGATACCTTGTGGCAACAGACACTTGATATGAAAGATGTTTCGGAAAAGGAAATTACGCTTCCCGATTCCATCTTTCCAAACAATGCATCACTTCGATACCGAGTTATATGCACGTACCTCAGTGCCGATAATGAGAAAAAGATTGTATCCAAGTCATTGACTAGAAAGGCAGACGATTATATACTGGATTTTTCCGTATTGAAAGGAATTCTTACTATCCAACAACTCCACAATGGAACCACACAAAAGGTGGAGGCCAATATCAATTTGTTTGCTGAAAACGGCGAAACCGTGCTGCGGGATACTGTCCTTTTACCACATTCAATGCCTGTACCCTGGTATGCGACCGACATCTTCGTAAAAACCTCTAAAACGAAGTACTATTATACTCTTGATGAAATAAAAAAGAATGATCAGTTGGGTTATGTTTTCTATCGACAAAAAGATTCCGTTTACATGAAAGTAGAAAATCCGGGGCACATCCCTTTCTGGTATTCGATCCGGAAAGGAAAGAAAGAAATCGCTTCCGGGTTCACAACAAGCTTGGATTACTCGGCATCAGCTATGGGGAAATCCGGATTCTATATGCAAATGTCCTACCTGTTTGCCGGAGAAAGCAAAAACATCGAACAATCGTTGCCTTACCTGGAAAAAAATATGACCCTGGAGGTAACCACCCCAACAAGGATCTATCCCGGTCAAAAAACCAATGTGCAGGTTTCAGTGGCAGATAAACGAGGAAAACCCGTAAAAGATGCAGATGTGACAGCATACTCTTTTACCTCCAAATTTGATTCCTATCAGATGCCTAACCTTTCAATCAAAGGAAAAGCTTACAACGCTAAACCTAAAGAGCAAACGAAATACACCCCTGATGAATCCGGCATTTATAATTCAAACGGGAAAATGAGTTGGAACAAATGGAAATCCATTCTGGCATTAGATACCCTCGAATATTACCGGTTTCTGTATCCGGAAACTGTTTACCGCTACACCGAAGCTACTGCCGACGGATCTACGCAGATTGTACCGTATGTTGTTCTGGATGGATCTTTACTGGGAATACAACTGTTGTGGATAGACGATGTCTTGTACTACACCCACCTGGCACAACAGATGGATGTTTATACCTTTTCGCTTGAACCGGGATTACATAATATCAGAATTCGGACTAATGATCGTGAAATTATAGTAAAAAATGTATTGGTTGAAATAGGTGCAAAAAACATTTTATCCTTTAACGCCGGGAAAGCTTTTGCAAAGATGGATGTGGACAGTACCTCTATGCCCTTGGAATTAATCACGCATTTATTGAACAAAAAAAAGAATGGACTCTTATCTGAAAACGAACAAAATTATCTGGCCTCTCAACTCATAACGGTGGACAACAATTTCGGCAGCCTGGTTTTGCCCAATGCGTCGACATTCGAACTACCTGCTTACATTGAATCCGGAAACACGTATTATTATCTGAACCAACTTCAAAGAAACCAATACAATAATAACCTTAGAGCTTATATTAAAAGTCCCATTTTGGCAGGCCCTTTTCCGGTACGAAAATTTATGAATGGAATGTCCAATCTGGCTACAGTCTATGCAGATAACGATTTGATCGCAAATATTGAAATCGAAGGAAAAAATCAGTACACACTCTTCAAGGATTTCCAGAAAATTAAAAGCTGGGAGAACAAACCGTTTAATAACAAATTGCTCCTGTACACTCCAGTTGCAAATTTCAGACAGGAGCTGTTGACGCCCCAACGAATCTCGCAATTATTCGACCGGATGGTGAAACAAAATCTCACTACCCTTTCAGGCTCAGCTATTTTGGACACGGATAAAGTTGCCTTTAAAAATACTCCATCCTGCAGTTTGGAACTTGTGCTTGGTAGAGACAAAAAAAACAGAGCCTTAACCCCATCCCTGATCTATTTTCAATCCGATCAAATAATCGATAAAAACCCCTGTAAGCTTTATTACGGAGGAACACGCAGTTTTAGCAATCTGCCACAGGGTAATATCCGGATAAACCTTGTCTTCAGCGATTCCACAATCTATACCAGGAATCTTTGTTTAAAAACAGGTGGAAATAATTATCTGAATATTGATTCCATCGACTACGATTCAGATAATAAAACGGCAGCACTTGCTTTCAATCTGCTCGACAGGAACATACGAAAAACGAAGACGCAAAATCCCTATGTTTTTGACCCCATGCAGAAGAATAACAGCCTTCAGGTTAAAAGCTCACAAAGTACGTACAGCAATTACAATGCTCAAAATGGTTTGGTATCCGGAACTGTAATTGATTCAAACGGAGAACCGATAGTTGGAGTTACAGTCATTGTGAAAAAAACCAGAAAATCAACTTGTACGGATGTTACAGGACAGTTTAGTCTTAAAGCAGACCCCGGAAATATTTTGGAAATTTATTACATTGGATTTAGTCCCAAATTGATAAAGGTATCGAAAGGCGCAAACTACAGCATTGTCTTAAAAGAAGAAGAATTATTTTTGAATGAAAGCGTTGTTATCGGGTATGGCGTTCAGGAAGATGATGAAGTACGTGGCCAAGATGAATTCAATGGTGTCGATATTGCCGATCTTCAAGAACATAAAGTGGTTGCTGAATCATCAATAAAAATAGCATTAACGGGATCAATCCGAGGTTTTTCCTCAATACAAACTTCTCAAAATCCACTCATCATCGTTGACGGATTACCTTTTAACGGAACAATCCAGGATCTGGATCCTGCAACGATAATCAGCATGAGGGTTTTGAATGATGCCAGTGCCGTCTCCATTTACGGTTCTCTGGCAGCCAACGGAGTCATTTTCATTCAAACAAAGGCATCAGCAGAACGGGCTCAGAGGGCAAATACAGAAACAAATGACGGAAATGCGATGCGTCGAAACTTTCACGACGACGCTTTCTGGCAACCCCGGTTGAGAACAGACAAAAATGGGAAGGCTTCTTTTGAAGTCACCTATCCCGATGATATAACCAGTTGGAACGCTTACTTCATTGCAATTGGCAACAAGAAACAAACGGACAAGAAACAAATAACAATCAAATCCTTCAAAGCACTTTCCGCCCGCCTGTCTACTCCTTCCTTCGCTGTGAGAGGAGACAGTCTGAATGCCATTGGCCGCATCACCAATCTTTTGGGAGATAGCATCAGCATTACCAGAAATATAGAAACAAACGGTAAATTGAAAAAAGACAGTCTTCGTATTGGTTCATCTTACGTAGATCCCATTCCTGTCAAGGCAGAAAAGGGGGATAGTTTGACAGTATCCTATTCCCTAAAATCGGGAAATGGTTTATACGATGGTGAAGAACGTACTTTACCGATCATTGAACCTGGGATGTTGCAAACGTTTGGCGATTTCAAAGTATTAAACGACACCCTGACACATCAGCTAAACGTTAATCCTTTATTGGGTACAACAAACCTATATGCCGAAGCGACCAGTCTGGATCTGTTTATGCGTGAAATAGACCGGGTGGAAAAATACCCCTATATGTGCAACGAGCAGATGGCTTCGAAAATAAAAGCGTTGCTTTCGAAAAAGCGCATAATGGAGCTGTTGGGAAAAGAGTTCAAAGAGGAAAAGAAAATAAGCGGTCTAATCGGAAAGCTTGAAAAAAACAGCAACTCCGAAGGTCTTTGGGGCTGGTGGAATTCGGCTCCGACCGAACCATGGATATCCAATCAGGCCTTGTCTGCTTTGATGGATGCTGAGGATGCCGGATATAAAATCCACCTGGACAAAAAGACCTTGGCTCAAACAACCGAATATAAAATCAAGGAAGCTCTGAACTTATTGAAAATTGCTAACAAAAATCAATTGATCTTTGCCAAACAGCAATTGTTGGATAACCTCATGCTGCTCAAAAGGCTGAACCCTCAACTGGATGCCAAAATTTACTTTAAATCCATCGATTACCAGTTGAAAAGCAAGAGTCTCACCGATAAAATCAAAACCATGCAGGCGATGTCAGTCGTCGGATTTCAGGATGAACTAAACGCAGATTCACTCATGAAATACGCCGGTAAAACCCTGTTAGGTTCTCTATATTGGGGCGAAACTGAAATGAATTCCAACAATTTTAGAAGGTCATTCTTACCCTATGCAAGCAACATCGAGAATACATTGATGGCTTATCGCATTTTTAAGAATATAGGTGGACATGAGCAGGAACTGGAAAAAATAAGGAACTACTTCTTTGAAAACCACGCCAAAGGAACCTGGCAAAACACCTACGAATCGTCCCGCATCATAGAAACCATATTACCAGACATGTTGAAAAAAAATGAAGATTATAACAATGCCCGAATACTGGTAAACGGAAAGACCATCACCCGATTCCCCTATGTGGAACAAATTGAAACCACAACGCCCATCTCCATAAAAAATGAAGGGACGATGCCCTTGTTCGTTACCGCTTATCAGCAAACGTGGAATAAAAATCCAGAGGCTGAAACCCAAAAAGGGATTACGATAAAAACATCCTTTACCTCCGACGGAAAAACAATAGCCCATTTGAAGGAAGGTAAGACTGCACAGATGGAGGTTCTGGTCAACGTCAACGCCGAAGCAAATTATGTACAGATTGAAATACCTATACCTGCAGGCTGCAGCTACGAGGACAAAACAGAGGGATTGTTTCGGGATGAAGCCCACAGAGAACATTTCAAGAACAAAGTCGTTGTGTTTTGCAACAAACTAAGTCCTGGTGAGCATACATTCTTCATAAACCTTTTGCCCCGTTATACTGGAAAATATACCATTAATCCTGCTAAAACGGAACTGATGTATTTTCCCACTTATTATGGAAATGAAGGTATAAAGAATATTGAAATACGGTGATTGTTACACTTTCTACTTATTAACTGCACTAAAAACGAGTTTTTTGACATCCAAACTGCACTAATATAGCAATCTGCTGGTCACTCAAGCTAATCGTAAAGCAAAAGTAAAATACAAAAGCCCCGGTTTCACATTCAAAAATGAAATGTGAAACCGGGGCTTTATTACTTATACTTCTTTTAATTTTTTATCAACTTTACCGCCTTCCCGAGCACTTCTCCTTTCGACCGGACATAATACAAACCAGCATTCAATCCCGAAAGATCCACTTCCTCATTTAGCGCAATATCCCTGGTCAACACAACTTTCCCATTGTTGTCTAAAATCTCAATCTCCCCCTGACCGTTTTCAATAAAAATACAATCATTGGCAGGATTGGGATATATTTTCATCATCTTTTCAGCCGAAACCTTTTGAATTCCATCAGCCAAAGGCACAAATCGCAATATCGTGTAGGAATACGCCGGAAAAGAATAATTGAACGAATCAACCCTGGCAGCCTGCAACATAGACGAAACTGTTTTGTATTTTTCTGGCAAGGCCGGGGTATTTTCAGAAGCCAGAGGGCCAGACAAGGTATACGTATTTACCGTACTGGATGCTCCGCTGAAACCTTTGATGGAAATGATGGTTTTTTTGGCAATAGATTTGGTATTGACCACGTGAAGAATCAAGGTATCCCCCATTTCACTTTTGGTGGCTGTAATATCCAGACCTGTCACCAGACTCGATGAAACCAGCAATGGAAGGTGGTTGGCTGAAGCCATTTGTTGCGCGTAAAATGGAGGCATTCCCCAAACTTGTGAAGGAGTGAAAAATATTTGTCCCTGATCCCAGCCATTGTCGTTTTGCTGATAGGGCTGCAAGGCATTTGCTGCACAAGAAGTCAGAACGAAGTCACTGTGCCTGCGAACGGCATTCTGCGTGGTGGCATGACCCAATGCGCGTTGCATATTGTGCAAATTCCCATTTTCTTCCAAAATGGCACATTTCATGGTTGTATTTGGATCCCAGGTCAAAAAGAAATTCTTCAAATCCGTTAAATCCTTGTCCACATTGGTTCCTGCAAAGGCATCGTCTGCCCAGAGGTGATAATCCCAGTAATCGGCTTTACCATTGAGTCTGTCAAAAATCATTTTCATACTGGCCGAACCGGGACGCCACCAGGCTGCATTGACAAACTGAATGGAAGGATCTTTTTCATGCATGGCTGCATAAAGTGCCTCAAAGCGATCTGCATAATGCACATAGCGATTGTAATCATCACTTTCAATCACTTCTTCGTTACCAATTTCTATGTATTTTACACGATAAGGTTCCGGATGACCGTTGGCTGCACGTTTGGCACCCCAGACAGTCGAAATGTCACCATTCAAATATTCAACCATATCGGCTGCATCAGCCGCTGTTTCCTCGATATTGATGGCAAATGCAGCGGTAAAACCGGCAGCCTCGCTGAATCTCAGAAAATCTTCAATACCAAAACCATTGGTAGAATAGTTATACCAATGTCCTTTATATGGAGGTCGCAAATCAGGGTCACCAATCATTTTCTTGAAACGATATTCAGGTGCGTTAACCATGGTTCCACCATAACGGAGAAAAGTCAAACCTTCATCGATCATCTTATTTCCGATATCTGCCCGATAAGGTAGACCTTTAAACAAATCGGTTCCAGTTTGCATCAGTACCACCTGATCCATCCATAGTTTCCCAGTGCTATCCATTAAAACAACAAACTTGGCTTTTGGATCTGTCGTTGAAGAAGTCAAGGTAAATGGATATTTTGCCCAACTATCGGTAATTGAATTGAGTGTTTGAGAGGCATATGTTTTGGTACCATCTGCACTTTGTAACTCAACTGTGACTGCACCGGTAAAACTTTCTGCTCTCATATACAACCGGCCTTGAAATACCTGACCTTCTTTCACGGCTATTCCCCAGCGATTCAGACCTTTGTTGGCAACACCAGCTTCTATGTTGAAAACCAAATAATCTGAGCATTATTTTCAAAAATATATCATTTTTCTCAATTTTAGCCATTCTATTCGACATACCTCTTCCGGGGAGGACTTTTACCCTCCCTTCCGAGAAAACTG